>MDTB01201362.1_pt1 | contig 22362 bp, 10 predicted proteins | sample 811161 | NCBI WGS metagenome assembly MDTB01 (sample SAMN05326650, study PRJNA326480) | marine metagenome | isolation source: seawater | place: Mediterranean Sea | collected 2009 | reverse complement strand
TAACTATAATGCCAATGCAACTCAAGACGATGGGTCTTGTTTTACTAATGGTTGTACTGATTCAAGTGCTGATAACTATAACACCAATGCAACTCAAGACGATGGGTCTTGTTTTACTAATGGTTGTACTGATTCAAGTGCTGATAACTATAATGCCAATGCAACTCAAGACGATGGGTCTTGTTTTACTAATGGTTGTACTGATTCAAGTGCTGATAACTATAATGCCAACGCAACTCAAGACGATGGGTCTTGTTTTACAACTCCTGAAATCGGAGAAATTTTTGAAGGCGGATATTTATTTAAAATCAATGATGATGGAACAGGATATGTTGCAGCTCTTGAAGATTTAAGTTCTAATTATGTATATGGTTGTCATAATCAAAATATAAATGGTGCTAGTGGATTTGATGTTGGAGATGGATATCAAAATACCCTAGATATAGTAAATCAAGGTTGTGGCAATAGTGCAGCTTTAGCGTGTACAAATTATCAAGGAAGTGGTTATAATGATTGGTATCTTCCATCTTATGCTGAAATGAATGAAATGTTTTGGTCTATTGGGGCAGGGGGGCAAGGAGCTGCTGCATATACAAATGGAAGTTGTCAAGTTTCTAATTGTCAAAATAATATTGGAGGTTTTGAAACTAACAGATATTGGTCTTCAACCAAAGGAACAAATAATCAAAATGCTAGATGGTACAATATGGGAATATATGGTGGTCCTTGGTCAAATTCTTTAGTTCAAATAAATTTAACCCAACAAGCTGCTAGAAATAAATCCTATTATATAAGACCAATAAGATCTGTTAATTTAATTCAAATCGTAAATGGTTGTACTGACAATAATGCTTTCAATTATAATCCATTAGCTAATACAGATGATGGGTCTTGCGTCGCAGTTACTAATGGGTGTACTGATGAATCTGCTTTCAATTATAATTCATTAGCAAATACAGATGATAATTCTTGTATTGCAGTAAAAAATGGATGTACTAATGCAATTTCATTTAATTTTGATTCGTCAGCTAATACAGATGATGGTTCTTGTATTGCAGTTATTGAAGGTTGTACTAATCCATCTTCAGAAAATTATGACTCAAATTCTAACACTGATGATGGTTCCTGTTTTGTTTGTCTTCCTAATAGTTTTGATGTTTCAGTTAGCTCTGCTAGTGATGGTAGTGGAAATGTTTATGTTTTAAATGGAATTGAAAGTCTTTACTCAACTAATTTTAATCTTGGTAATGGTACTTACATCTTTAATAATGTCCCTGAATCACATCCAATTTCAATTTTAAATTATGGTTTTGAGGATTCTATAGCTTATACTGGAAATGTAAATAATTCTCTCTCTAAGGTGGCTTCTGATGGTAATAATTACAATTATTATCATGGAACAGTTATAGTTCAAGTTAATGGAGATTTTTCAACTCTTTCATATGAATGTTATTACCATGGATATATGGGTGGTGAAAATAATATTTCCTACAATAATTCATGCAGTTCGTCAAATAATGGTGATGAACTAGTGACTGATTATGGTTGTTCTTTCCCAGGAGAATATGACTTTATGAATAATAATACTGGAAATAATATGACAGTATTTTTATCTACAACATTTTTTAACAGTATTTCAAATTTTATTTCAATAACTGATCCTAATTCATACATTGCTGCACTTTCTGGAAATTTACTTGTTGGTTCTGTCCCAGTTTTTAATGTATCTGCAACATCTCTTTCTGTATGGGGTGATGACTCTGCTACTCCATTTCTAGTTGATGGTGCCACTCAAGGAGTAAATATTTCTTTAGTTTTAATTGATGGATATGACATGTACGATATTGGAATAATTAATATGCCTTATGTTCTTAATGGAACTCCTGCTTTAACAGTAGCTAATTCTGTAACTTTAAACTGTAGTCAAACAATTGTTCCTGGGTGTATGGATGAAAATTCAACAAATTTCAATACTGCTGCAAATCAGGAAGATGGGTCTTGTTTTAGAGATGGATGTATGAATACACTCGCTTCAAATTTTGATAATCTTGCTACTCAAGATGATGGTTCTTGTATTTTACTTGGTTGTACAAATGCAAGTGCATGTAATTATGATACTAATGCAAATAATGATGATGGTTCTTGTACATTTAATCAAACAGGTTATGATTGTGATGGAAATTGTATATTAGATTCAGACTCAGATGGTGTATGTGACGGCTTTGAAGTTGTTGGTTGTATGGAATCAAATGCATGTAATTATAATTATCTAGCAACAGACTCTGCATATTGTGTTTACCCTCTTGAAACATATTTAGATTGTAATAATGAATGTATTGATGATCAAGATAATGATGGAGTTTGCGATTTAAATGAAGTCTCTGGATGTACTGACCCCACAGCTATAAACTTTAATCAATATGCAACTGAAGATGACAATACTTGTATTGCTACATTACTTGGATGTACTGACCCTTCAGCTACAAACTTTAATTCTAATGCTAATACAGACGATGGTAATTGTGCAATTAACGGTTGTACAGATCTAATTGCATTTAATTATAATCCACAAGCTACAGTTAATGATGGTTCTTGCGAACCTGTTTTAATCGGGTGTATGGATCCTTCAGCTTATAACTTCAATCCATCAGCAAATACAGATGGTGATAACTGCATAGCAACACTAAACGGATGTATGGATCCTTCAGCTTACAACTATAATCCAACTGCAAATACTAGTGATGGATCTTGTGAGTATTTGACTTTTGATGGGAATTGGCCGTCTACCTCTGCTGGACTCCCTGTTACTGGTAGTAATGCAACTATCGCTCTTCAAACTAGTGACCTTCCAAGTATGCAAAATGGAGATTATCTGGGTGCATTTTATGAAGTTAATGGATCACTTCAATGTGGAGGTTTACTAGAATGGAATGCTGATACACTCAACCAGCTCATGGTATTATGGGGGAATGATGAATATAGTGGTTCTCAAAATGGCTTTGCTTCAGGAGAAGAAATTATTTGGATTGCAAGAGATAATACAACTTCATATGGAGTGGATTCTGTATATCTATATCCATCTTACTCAATAGGAAACAATAATTTCATGGCTAATTCTGCATACGTAATTAATGGTTGGTTAGTTGATCCTTTATTTGGTTGTACTGATCCTGCTTATCAAGAATTTAATTCTGATGCAATATTAGATGATGGTTCTTGTATAACTTTATTTAGTTCATTATATGATATTCAATCTGATTCTCTAACTTCCATGAACTTGAATATGGATACTTTACAAAGCCAATTTGATTCCCTAACAACAACAAGTCAAACCGAAATTCTAAATATGCAAGCTTCTTTTGATAGTTTGACATTATTAGCTAATCAAAATATATTCAACCTAAATGATAGTTTAACAGATTCTTTAAATTTAACCCACCAAGATTACAATAATCAGCTAGATTTTCTTATGTATCAGATAGAAGATTCTTTAAATAATGTATTGAATCAGTTGAATCAGGATTTTCAAGACACACTAGTTTACATTCAAAATAATCTTCAAGCATCTTTAGATTCAATGAATTTTGTTTACTCTCAACTTCAAAGCGATAGTTTATTAATTGAACAAGAAATTGCTGATACTCTAGCATATTATAATGCAGTTATTAGTGGTATTAATACTATGCACAATGCTGCAGTAACTGGACTCGAAAGTCAGATCACAAGTATGATAACCAACTATTTAGATATTATTTTACTCTATGAAGCAAGAGTTGATTCTACTAATCTTGCAAATAGCTATTCCCAAGACTCATTAATTCTCTTACATTCAATTGAGATGAGTAATCAAGGAAATTCTCTTGACTCATTAAATGATATTTTAACTTTAACAATTCAAACTCAAGAACAAGATACTTCATTAATTTCATATAATTATCAATCTCAAAATTCAAATCTTAATTCGACTTATCAAGATTCATTAGCTGAGATAATATATAATGATGGAGTTGAAGATTTAGCATTTATAAATCAAATAAATGGCCTTCAATCTGACAGTACTTTATTATCAAATAATTTAATTCAAACATCATCTGATCTAGCAGTTACTCAAGATTCTCTTTTAATTGTATCAAATCATATAGACAGTTTAACTCTTGACAGTACTTATCTACAACAAAACTTTGACTACTATTCTGCTTTAGTTTATGTTAATTTAGCAGAAGGTTGGAATATGATTGGATTCCCTCTTCAAGAACCTATGAATGCTGCTGCCTCTCTTCAATCATTAGGAAGCAACTTGCATTTAATTAAAGATAATTATGCTAACGTGTACTGGCCTGAATTTGGATTTAGTAGCCTAGAGAATCTTATCCCTGGACAAGGTTATCAAGTTAGAATGTATAATTCAGTTGATAATTTTGCTTTTGAATATATCGGAGATCAAAGACTTGAAGTATCTCCAACTGTTCCTAGCTGGGTGAATGATCTAGTACCTGTTCATACTAGTGAATCAAGAGAACTTATCAGTGTTGTTAATTTACTTGGTCAACAAGTTGATTCTAAAATCCAGTCTAAAGGAGAAGTTCTAATTTACTTATTTAGTGATGGGTCAGCTGAAAAAATTATTAAAAAATAACAAGATATTAAAATGAAAATAAATTTAATCCAACATATAATGAAAAATATAATAAATTCTTTTACTATATTGTTAATAGGTTATACAATTAATATTAGTGCTCAAGAAACTAATTGTAGTTTACCTGGACACTACGATTATATTAATAATAATACTGGAAATAATATGACAGTATTCTTGACAAACGATTTTTTTAATAGTATAACTGTCTCTGACCCCAATGCTTATATTGCAATTATGGCGGGAGATCTTTTAGTAGGATCAGTGAATGTTTATGGAATAAATCAAACATCAATTTCGGTTTGGGGTGATGATTCTGCTACTCCAGAAATTGATGGAGCCACTTTGAATGAAAATGTTAGTTTCAAACTTATTGATGGATATGATATCTATGATATTAATAACTCTGTTAATGTCCCATACATTTTAAATGGCACACCCTTTCTTGGCTCACCTTCTTCAATTGACTTGAATTGCTCGATTTCTATTGTAAACGGATGTACTGATGCAAGTGCTACAAACTTTAATGCAAATGCAAATAATGATGATGGATCTTGTTATATTGGAGGATGTATGCAAATTGAAGCAAATAATTATAATTCAAGTGCAACTCAAGATGATGGGTCTTGTGTAATTGAAGGTTGTACAAGTTCATCTGCATGTAATTTTAATGTAAATGCAAATAATGATAATGGTTCTTGTACATATGAACAAACTGGATATGACTGTGATGGCATTTGCCTCCTAGATTCTGATAGCGATGGAGTATGTGATGGATTTGAGGTACAAGGATGTATGCAATCCGATGCATGTAATTATAACGAGTTAGCTACTGATTCGGGATACTGTACATACCCTACTGCTGACTACTTGGATTGCAATGGTGATTGTGTTAATGACCAAGATTACGATGGAATATGTGATATATTTGAAGTAACGGGCTGTACAGATCCTACAGCTACAAACTTTAATTCATCAGCAACAGATGACGACGGAAGTTGTATAGCTACAATTCTTGGTTGTACTAATTCTCAAGCAACTAATTATAATTCTAATGCAAATACAGATAATGGTTCATGTCAAATTCTAGGGTGTATGGATAATTCAGCTTATAATTATGAGCCCAATGCTACAGTATCAGATGGGAATTGTGAAGATATTATAAACGGTTGTACTGATTCCAATTCAGCAAACTTCAATTCTAATGCTAATACTGATGATGGCTCCTGTATTGAAATTGTAAATGGATGTACTGATGCTGTTGCATATAATTTTAACACAAATGCAAATACTGATGATGGATCTTGTGAATATTTAACATTTGACGGAAACTGGCCATCTACACCAGCTGGCTTACCAGTTACAGGTAATAATTCTACAATTGCACTTAATACATCTAATCTTAATTTAAATAATGGGGATTACTTGGGAGCATTTTATGAAACAAATGGATCACTTGTCTGTGGAGGAATGTTAATTTGGGATACTGATACAACAAATCAACTTATTGTTTTATGGGGTGATGATGAATATAGTGGAACACAAAATGGATTTAATTCAGGTGATGAGGTTGTTTGGATTTCAAGAAATAATTCAACTTTAGAGGAGACATACTTGTATCCTTACTACTCTACTGGTAATAATAATTATATGACTAATGCAGCTTATATTATAGATTCATGGTTAGTTGATCCTCAATTTGGATGTACTGACCCTGCATTTCAGGAATATGATTCAAATGCAATATTAGATGATGGGACTTGTTCAACTTTATTTAGTTCTTTGTATTCAGACCAAGGAGATTCACTAGCTTCATTAGAAATCGAGTTGGATACCCTTAATAGTGATTTCAATGAATTAAATACCAATAGTCAAACTACAATATTTAATATGCAGACTTCATATGATAGTTTGCAACTTGCATCAAACCAAAACTATTTTAATTTAAATTCAAGTTTAACAGATTCACTTAACCTAGTTCATCAATATTATGAAAATCTTGTTGACTCAATGAATAATGACGTTATTGATTCTCTTGATAACGACATTATTCAGTTAACCCAAGATCTTCAAGACACTTTAGTCTACATCGAGCAGAATCTTCAAGTTACAATTGATTCCGTGGAACTAAAATTGGATAGCATAAAACTAGATACTACTTTACTAGCTCAAAATTTAGCTGATTCTATTTTATATTTTAATTCTTATGTTCAAAATTTAAATGCTAGTAATAATTCAATAATTGTTGGACTTCAAAATCAAATTTCTAATATGCTAAACGAATATCAAAATGTTGTTCAAGATTATGAGAATCAAATTGATCAAATTAATTTAACACATAATAATACTATCGATTCTCTAAATTTAGTTCATAGTGGAAATTTAACAGCTGCAAATTTTTCATTTGACTCTCTCGGCGATATTTTAAATCTAACAGTAGAAAATTATTTATTAGATAGTACAAATTTAGAATTTGCATATCAATCCCAAATTTCTTCAATAAATTCTAGTTATCAAGATACAATTACAGAATTTATAAATGAAGATTTAATTGAAGATTATGCTTTCTCAAATCATATTGATAGCTTAAAAGAGGATTCAAGTTCTTTATCAAATAATTATTTAAGTACTGATAATCTATTAAATCTTACCAGAGATTCTTTAAATTTAGCATTAACTCATGAGTTAAATTTATTAGCTGACAGCTCCTATCTACAACAAAATTTTGATTATCACTCAGCTCCTATTGATATTGATCTTGCCCAAGGATGGAATATGGTTGGATATACATTGAAAGAACCAATGAACACGGCAGCTTCTCTTCAAGAACTTGGAAATGATCTTCATTTAATTAAAGATAATTACGCAAATGTTTACTGGCCTGAATTTGGATTTAGTAGCCTAGAAAATCTAACTCCTGGCCAAGGATATCAGATAAGAATGTATAATGCATATAACAATTATACTTTTCCTGATGTGGGCGATCAACGAATTGCTTTAGTTCCCGATGTACCTGATTGGGTTAATGATGCAATTCCAATTCATCCAAACGATATTAAAACACTAATAACTGTTGTAAATATGCTTGGTCAAAAAGTTGATCCAAAAAATCAACAAGTTGGTGAAACACTATTATACTTATATAATGATGGGTCTGTTGACAAAATAATAAAATAACGATAAATAATAAATTAAATTTTCTACAATGAAATATTATTCCTCCTTAAAATTAAGTTTACTTTTTTTAAGTCTTTTTCTATTTAATTTAAATGTTTTTTCTCAAAATGGTGATGGAACAGTTTCTTTCCAAAATGGATGGAGCTTCTTTGGATATACCTGTACAGAAAAACAAGATGCAATTGATGCTTTTTCTCCAATTAAAGATAAAGTTTTTCTTGTAAAAGATGAGTTTGGATTTGCATACTGGCCTAGTTTTGATTTTAGTAACATGGATAGCCTTTCTTATGGAGAAGGTTATCAAATAAAAATGAATGAAGCTGTCAATAATTTTCAATTTTGTGAGGCAATTTTATTTACAAATCAAGATTTTCAAAATCTACAAAATTCAGTTTCTTCTTTGCAACAAGAAAACATTCAACTACAACTAAATTCAGGTGGATCTGGTGGATCTTTAATAGGAAAATTTGACTTTGGAGGATATATTTTTCATGTTAGCGAAGATGGTTCAGAATTATTAGTAGCTGCTGAAAGAGATCTTCCTGGGTATTATAAACATGGATGTAATAATACAGACATTGGAGGTAATGAATCAAATAGTGGATTGCAAAATAATTATGATTTTTTCCAATTTTGTAACGATACGTTATCAGCTTTTTATTCATGTGATACCCTAGTTTCCAATGGATTTGATGACTGGTTTTTACCTTCAACATATGAAATGGAATTAATGTTTAATAATATTGGTAAAAGTTCTAGTTTACCTGATACATTCCATTTGGAGGCAACAAATTACAGAACTTCAAACGAAATCAACCATAACCATGGATCTTATAAAAATATGAATACTTGGACTGAAGGTTCAATACCGCAAACTCAAAAAACATCTAACTTAAGAGTAAGACCTATTAGAAGAGTAAAGATATTTGAATCTGGATGTACTGATTCCAATGCTTGTAATTATAATCAAGAAGCAACTTTAGATGATAACTCTTGCTTATATTCTTCAGTTGAATCTGAATGTATAGTTGTTCCTAAGATTGGAGATATTTTTCAAGGAGGAATTGTTTTTGATATAAGTTATGATAACTCTATTGTATATATTGCAAATTTATCCGATAACTACAGAGTTTCTAATGCCAGACAGCCTTTATTTTGCAGTGAAGGAGCCAATTCTCTTCCTAATACTGAGTTTCTAGGGAGATCACTGAATATGGGGTATGAAAACACCTCTGATATTCTAACATTTAATTGTTCAAATGGATATGATACATTATCGAGTGCTTATATCTCTGATACAATGAATACAGAAGGATATGGTGATTGGTACATTCCATCATTTGATGAAATTAAACAAATGTTTAAAAATATTGGCCCCTCAAGTAATTTTGGAGATAAATTTTCTTTTAATCCTGATGACAATTATTGGAGTTCATCTCTTCATTCATCTACTCAAGCCTATTTTATAAATTCCACTAATTTAACAACTTCTTATGCAACAGGAACATCTGATCTAAGAAGTAGATCTATAAGAAAAGTCGTAATTGCTGAATTTGGGTGCACTAATTCTAATGCCTGTAATTTCAATTCTAATGCAAATCAAGATGATGGATCTTGTGAGTTTGCGATTGATGGAGATTGTCCTGAGGAACCAAACTTATCAATTGGTGATTATTATGAAGGTGGATATATTTTTCATATTAATGATGATGGATCTGAGGTTTTGATTGCAGATGATATGGATAACTATTATAGGTGGGGTTGTAGAAATGAATATATTGAATCTACAAAAATGTATTATGATGCTGGATATGGAGATTGGGGATTAACTGATGGAAACTTACTTGGACAAGCTTTCTTACAAAATTGTAATAATAATTACTTTTATAATGCTGGAGATACAATGAATATTTTTTTTCATGCAGATACCCTATCAAAAAATGGATTTACAGACTGGTATGTTCCATCAAACTATGAAATGGAACTACTTTACAAAAATTCTCTCATCAATTCAAATATCAATCTTATCCCAAATAATATTTATTGGACTTCAAATTCATCAGATAAAAATTATAGCTATTATTTAAATACAACCAGTGGAACACTTTCTACTACATATAAATCATCATCTTATCACTACAGACCGATTAGAAAACATTTTGTTTTTATTGAAGGATGTTCAGACTCCAATGCATGCAATTATAACTCTAGTGTAACTCAAGACGACGGTTCATGTCTTTATAATTCTGAAAATTCTCAATGTGCTTCTAGCTATAATATAGGAGATTTATATGGTGGTGGAATAATTTATGATATTAGTGAAGACGGTTCTGAGTTAAAAATTGCTGCTCAGTTTGATAATAATCATAGTGAGTGGGGATGTTACAATACAAATATTGGGTCTTCTGCAACTTCTGATGATGGCAGTATTAATTCCCAACAGTTATTAAATGATTGTAACGAATCTAATTCAGTAATATATTATTCTGACACAGTCTCAATAGGGGGTTATAGTGACTGGTATCTACCCTCTTCATCTGAAATGAATTTATTATTTTTAAATCTTGGAGGACTACATAATGCTAAATTTAAGAATATTACCTCTCTAACTTCAAGTTACTATTTGACTTCTAATAATGTTAGTAATACTCACGCAACTTTATCATATCAAAATACATCAGGTGTTTACACTACAAATGGGGCTAAAAATGTCAAGTATAACAGTAGATCTGTGAGAAAAGAAAAATTATTTAATCCTGGGTGTATTAATTCTAATGCATGTAATTATGACCCCAATGCTGACACTGACGATGGCTCATGTTTTTATGCAAATACAAATGGGGATTGTAATGATATTCCAAATATTGGAGAAAATATTCAAGGTGGAATATTATTCCATATTTATGAAAATGGTGAAGCCTTAATTGCTTCTCCAAATGACATTTTAAACGGTATTTGGGGTTGTCAAGGATATGCTATTTACGCAGGGGACTATGGTCCTATCAATAATGAAAATTTCATAGATAATTGTACAGATGACAAATTCTATGATGATAATGATACACTATCTCATTTTTTCACCATTGATACCATGACTGAAGGAGGATATGATGATTGGTACCTTCCAAGTTTAAACGAAATGAAAATTATGAATTCTCATACTAGTTTATTAAATTTACTTGAAGATGTAGATTATTGGACTTCATCATCTTGGAATCAAATTGATGCTAATCATGGAACAAAGTATAAATTTGGAAGTAACTCGGTAGGGGCTCAACAAAAGAGATATTCTTACAGATCTAGACCTATTAGAAAAATAAATTTATATGAATATGGATGCATAAATTCTAATGCATGTAATTATAATACAAATGCTACTTTAGATGATGGTTCTTGTTATTATGATTCTAATGGAGGTAATAATTGTAATTATGATGTAAAAGTTGGAGATAATTTTGGTGGAGGAATAGTTTTCAATGTTAGTGATGATAAATCTTACTCTCTAATTGTTCATCCAACTATTACTCCATACGGAAGATGGGGATGCTATAATCTGGATATTTTATCTTTAACAAATCAAGGACATTCAACTCAACTTGATGGAAATATAAACTCACAAAACTTTTTAAATGAATGTTCAGACGATGGGAATAGCGTATTTTATGCAATTGATTCTGTAAATTCTAATGGATTTGACGATTGGTATTTACCTTCTAAAAATGAATTAGAAATATTACTAAGAAATTTTTCTGATGATGAAAATATGTCATTATATGATGGTTATTATTTCACATCAAATGAATGGGATGCAGCTCACGCAAGTGGGGTTAGTTTCAACACATTAACAACTCTACCTGCAGTAAATAAAAATACAAATCTTTATGCAAAGCCTATTAGAAAACATATATTTTTTACTCTTGGATGTACTGACAACCTAGCATGTAATTATGATGAAAACGCAAATAAAGATGATGAATCATGTTTTTATGCTTCATCTGATGGAAATTGTCCAAATGATGAAAATGTTAGCTACAGTTATAATGGTCCTCAAATCGGAGATTTTTATGAAGGTGGTTATGTATTTCAAATTAGTAATGATGGTTCTGAAATTCTAATTTCTGCTCAATCTGATATCACTGGAAATAGCAAATGGGGTTGTAATTCAATTGAAATTAATGGAGCGGAAAATGGAAATGGTTTTATAAATACAAATGATTTCTTTAGGAACTGTGATGACACTTTATCTGCTTTTTATTCTTGTGATACTTTCAATTCTAATGGTTACAACGACTGGTATTTGCCATCATCTTTAGAAATGGATTCTATGTACGAAAATATTGGTGCTGGATCAGATTATTTTACAGGAAATGTTGATGAATTTGGTATTAATCATGATTGGTATTGGACTTCCTCTGAATCTAATTCCAGTCAAGCCTTAAGAATATTTATGAATAATGGAAGCATAAATAGTACAAGTAAAACTAGCGTGATGAGAGTTAGACCTATCAGAAAACACTACCTCTATATTGCTGGATGTACTGACGCATTAGCTTGTAATTTCGATAGTAATGCTGATCATGATAATGGATCATGTTATTATTCCTCATCTACAGGAGATTGCCCAAATACAACTTTAAATATTGGTGATTATTATCAAGGTGGAATTATTTTTGATATTAATGAAAGTAGCTCTGAAGTATTAATTACTCTTGCATACGATTATCCAGGTGGTCCATGGGCTAATAGCGATGGATGTAGTAATACTGAAGTAAATGGTGCAGAGACAACTAATGGTTTTATCAATACAAATAATATAATAAATGATTCTAATTGCAATTCTGAATCAAATACAGTATTTTCATTAGTTGACTCATTATTTGTTGAAGGTTATGATGATTGGTATATTCCTTCTTTAGAAGAAGTGAAATTGATTTATAATAATATTGGAGCTGGCAGATATGGTAGTAACCTCAACACTCCTTCTTCATTTGATGATCGACCAATGTGGACTTCAAATGAGTATAGTTCTACGCATGCGTATTACTTTCATTTTGGAAATAGTAATTTTTCATCAACATATTCTCATAAATACAATAATCAATCTTTTAGACCAATAAGAAAAAGTATTTTATATGTTAATGGTTGTATTGATGATCTAGCTTGTAATTATAATTCTAATGCAACAATAGATGACGGTTCCTGTTATTACTCAGATAACCTGAATAATTGCTCGACTGAACTTCCTGAAGTTGGAGATTATTATGAAGGAGGATATATTTTTGACATAAATGAAAATGGAGATATTCTTATTGCTGCTCCAACAAACGTAATAGGAATGAAATGGGGATGTTACGGAACTGAAATTGCAGGAGCAGAATCTGAATATGGTAACATAAATGCTAGAGATTTCCTTAGAGATTGTATTGAAACTGATAATATATTCTATTATGCTGATACATTTGAAATCAATGGAAAAAATGATTGGTATGTTCCATCAAAAGATGAAATGTTGAAAATGAATAGTTTAATAGTTAATGGAAATGTTTCAGGATTTGAAAATTCAGTTTATTTAACCTCTTCAGAATATAACTCTACAAATTTTTATCGTGTAAATCCTTTTAACATATCTAGCTCATATACAACTAAAAATACAACAAGTCATTTTTTAAGACTGATGAGAAAAGAAAGTAATAAATATGGTTGTACTGACTCTAATGCTTGCAATTTTAATGCTAATGCAAATATTGATAATGGAACATGTGAATATTCTCATGATCAAAGTTCTAATTCATGTTCTAATTTAAATCCTAAAATTGGTGACTACTTTGAAGGTGGATATATAGTTGAAATTAGTGATGATGGAAGTGAATACTTAATTGCATCAAATTATGATCTTAATAGTCCATTTGACTGGGGTTGTAATAGTTATGAAATTACAGGAGCTGAAACAGAATCAGGTTTCATAAACACTTCTGACTTTATTAATAATTGTTCTGAAACTAATAATATTTTTAATTATGTGGATACTTCTCAAATCAATGGCTATAGTGATTGGTATGTACCATCAAATAAAGAAATGCAATTAATATACGAACTTTTTAAAAATGATTATACAGAAAATAGTTTTGACAACTGGATTTATTGGACTTCAAATGAGTATAGTTCTACAAGAGCATATAATTTCAATATGACAACAGGTAGTAATTCATACTCATATAAAACTTCTGATTTATATGTTCGTCCTGTTAGAAAAACTTCTTCTGGACTAATATTAGGATGTATGGATTCAAATGCATGTAATTATAATTTAAATGCTACAGTGGATAATAATAATTGTTTGTATACTCAAAATCTTTGTCAAGAAGAACCTCAATATTCAATTGGTGATTTCTTTGAGGGTGGATATATTTTTGAAATCAGTGAAAATGAATCTGAAATTTTAATTGCATCCCCAAGTGACTATTATGATAACTGGGGTTGTACTTTTGATATTATTGGATCTGAGTCTGATTATGGTTTCATAAATACTCAAGATGTTCTTAGAGACTGTAATGATTCAACAAATATTTTTTACTTGACTGACACATTAGTAATTAATGGATTTGATGATTGGTTTGTCCCATCTGGTGAAGAAATGAGAACGATGCATAATAATATAGGTCTTTCATCTCCACTTGATAATATTTTTGGATTTGAAAATACTAATTATTGGACTTCCAGTGAATATGATCCTTCAAGAGCTTACATTATAAATAATATCGGTGGAATGACTCATGGATACAAATCAGGTGATGCAAGATTTAGACCAATAAGAAAATATACTGTATTTACTGAAGGTTGCACAGACTCTTCTGCATGTAACTATAGTTCTATTGCAACTCTAGATGATGGTTCATGCTTCACGACGGAAAATGGAAATGTTGATAATTGCATTAATAATGGTATTAATGTAGGTGAATTTTATCAAGGAGGTTACGTTGTTAAAATTGAAAACAATGGAGAAGTTTTAATTGTAGCTCCTTATGATATAAGTAATACTGCTAGTTGGGATTATGGATGCAGGTCAACTGAAGTCCCTGGGTCGGAAAGTTCATTCGGTTTAATTAATCAAAACGATGTTCTAAATAGTGGTTGTTTTGATGAAGCTCTTTCATCAATTTTTAAATTAACTGATACACTAATATATAATGGTTATGATGATTGGTATGTTCCATCAAATGATGAAATGCAATTAGTATATGAACTTTATAAAGATAATTATTCAGAATATAGTTTTGATAATTATAGCTATTGGACTTCTAACGAGTATGGTACTTCAAGAGCATACTATTTTAACATAAGTAGTGGAGCAAATTCATATGGTTACAAAACTTCACAAGCTCATATTCGTCCAGTAAGAAAAACTTTCAACACAATTGTTAATGGATGTACAGATGCTAACGCTTGTAACTTCAATGAAAATGCTACCAATGACGATAATTCTTGTCTTTTTGCAGGAGAAAATCAGGAATGTAGCAGCGGATTACAAATTGGAGATGTTCACGAAGGAGGTTATATCTTCTATTTAGATGAAAATGGAGGAGGGCTAGTCGCTTCTCAAGAAATCTTTGAAAATTTATACAGATATTCAAAAACAGAGTGTAAAGTAACTGATATTCCTGGAGCTCAATCCTCTCAAATATTTGGTGGATTTAATAACAGTCAAGATTTTCTATATTTTTGTAATGATGATACAATGTCTGCTGTATTCTTCACAGATACCCTTATTAGTAATGGTTATGATGACTGGTATGTGCCATCAATTGAAGAATTAGAGGAATTAATCAATAAACTTAATCTAAATGATAATTTAGATCCAATTTATGGATTTGATAATTCATTTACTTATGTAAGTTCAACTGAGTATAATTCTAGTCACGTAAGAGTTGTAACTGGAATTGGAAGCTCAACATGGGCATCCAAATATTCGGAATATAGAGTTAGACCTATTAGGAGATTTGAATAATTATTACAGAAAAAGCCACTCAGTTGAGTGGCTTTTGAATTAGTTCCCTCCCCCTTAAGGGAACAACGATATATTACAATACAAAAATACTTTAATAAAACTCATAAAAACAATCTTTAATGAATCATAACAAAACATTAACATTAATTGAATTAATTAATTAATATATTTATTCTAAAATTAAAGATATGGTATTAAATAACTTATTTCACCATTATTGTATTGGGCTATTTATTCTAATTATTGCAATAATTCTAAATTTAATAGCACAAAAGTTAAAACTTTTAACATGGTACGAATTTGGACCAGATTTTTTTAAAAATCCATTAAAAAAGATTAAGAATACTAATTTAAAATCTTTATTGTGGTTATTTATTTTATACCCATTTATACTTGGTTATCTTACTGTTATTTTTGGCATCTGGTTTCTGGTAAAATTTTAAAACAGATCTTCAAGATTTATAAAAACTTTTTCATATTCATCTAAAGTTAGAGAATTAAATGAATTTTTATTTAATGATGATTCTAATATATATTTCTCATCTTTTTTATAAGCTAATACTTGTAAATCAATCATATTATCACCTATAATTCTTAAAGATGAAGGAACTTCATTCGTAACTTCAAACTCATCATCATAGTTAGTTATAATAGTATTTGATAATTCATTAAGATAATTATCAATTTTTGATTGATCAACTATTATTTCTCCAAATTTCCATATTGTGTCGGATTTAGACAATACAAAACTACTATCATTAGATGTATTAAATTTAAGTTCTCTTATCATACTTTTGTCAAAAGAAATAAATTCATTACTTCTAAAAGCATTTATGTCTCTATTAAATGTCATTCCCAAAAAGCCATCAATCAAATATACTCTGGGATCGTCATTTACTCTCACATTTGTCTTAACTATGAAGTTTTGTTGTTGATTAAATTGATTATTACCCTCAGGAGCATTATAATTAATCTTACCTAAATACAAATCTAATTTCTTACTACCTTGAAAAATTACTAATTTTGTCACTAGTGAATCTGAGAGCTGATACTTTTCCCAACTTTCCTTTGACTTGCTTATTAATCTCTCAATCTTTATTTTAGACAATTCATCTAAAATTCTACTTATTTCAGATAATTTGGCATTAGTTTCAATAATATTATTTTTTACAAACCAAGTATCAGTGTCTTTAATTATGGTTATAGTGTCAGAATTTTGATTAAAAATATCTATTTGATTGACTTTTAAGGAGTCAATTGATATTAAATCAGTTTGTAATATAACTTTTGAATTATTTTTTTTGAAAAAATTTGTAGATACAAATATTAGTACTAGTAATCCAAGTACTGAAAGTAAAACTTTATTATTCATAATTTTCCTCCATTATTTTAATTCTCTTAACTCTATTTGACTGCATTCTAATAACCCCATAAATGATAATTAACAAAATTGGAAGAAGAAAATTCAAATACTTTAAGAATTGTTTTTTTCCATCTGCAATTTCATCAATTGGCCTGTAAGTAATACCTTTAGTTCGAAGATCAATTAAACCAGTATCATCACTCATCCAATCAATAGAATTTACCATCAAACTGACATTATCTGGCTGAAGTCTTTGTTGTTGGTTACCAGAACCTCCAACTGGAAAGTCTCCATCACTAACTATACATATTTTATATGAACTTTGCTCTTCTAGTTTTTTCTCTAAAACTCCAGCAACAATAATATTTTTTAATGGCATATCTGAAGAGGTCCAATCCTTTTGAACATCAAAAAATAAAGGTGCGTTGATAGAACCTGATTGTTCAGATGAAAAAGCTAAAGGAGTAAAACTAGTTAATGTATCTGAACTATTGAAGTCAATAGAGCTAGCGAACTTCATAATAACAGCTTCTAAACCTTTTGTTATAGGATGATCAGAAAATTTACTTATAATTGGTAAATATGGAAATGAAATATTAGTATTATATCTAAAAAATCCTTGTTGTTGTTGAACTGAAACAGTACCGCATTTAGAGTCAATAACAAAATCTGTTTTCAAATTAATTCCTTTCTCACTTAACCAAGTTTCGATTCCTGTTGTAAGAGCAGAACCTTGGGCAGTTGAAAAGTCACCATCAACCATATTTAAAGCCATAAATAAGTTACCCCCTCTATTTAAAAAATTATCCAAATTAGTTAATGATCTAGTTGAAAAACTATCAGTTGGAGCAATTAATGCAAGGGTTGTAAAATCATCTGGTACTTTAGAGGTATCACTTAATGTAAAGGGAATAAAATCATACAATATATTGAGTGCATATCCTACCTCTTGGATATCAGAAATAGAAGGTTCTCCGTGCCCTTGAATTAAACCAATTTTAGGTTTATTAGTATTTGTTATCTTTTTTATGGATGATGAAAGTGCATATTCAAGAGCAGAGCCTGGCTCAATAAAAGGAATAACTTCCTTTTGATCACCAACTTCAATTATAGCACCCAAATATGCTTTTTGTTGTTTCATTTGATCTTTTTCTCTGACATTTATCATAACAGGACGAATACCTGCTTGCATTGCTTTCATCTCAGTCTCTTCATCTTTATTTGGATCAATAAATTTATAGACTAAATTATTATCTGAGAGTCGAGAATATTCAACTAAATATTCCTCTAAATCTTTTCTTGCTTGTGCTACATTTGGAGGTAAATTTGCAGAAAAATATGCTTTAACAGTTACAGGCTCAACCAAGTCTTTGAGTATATTTTTTGTAGCGTTACTTAAAGAATATTGCTTATCTTCAGTTAAATCAATTCTAAAATAATATTGTTCTGAAACAAGATTTGCAAATATGATTATTGCAATAAATAATATAATACTTGTATTTAATTTCTTCATAATATAATTATTTATGTCGGTTTGATAAAGAAGTTTCAGCTAAAAATAAACCTAGTATTGTGAGTGAAATGAAATATACTAAATCTTTTGAATCCACTACTCCTCTGGATATTGAATCATAGTGAGATTGTAAACTTAAAGAATCAAAAATTTGTCCTAAAAAACCTGTAAAATTAATTGCTAAAACATCAAAAATGATGTGGAAAAATAAGCTAATAAATAATGCGGTCATGAAAGCAACTATTTGATTATTAGTAATACTACTTGAATATATTCCAATAGCACTATAAGCACAAGTCATAAGAATTAAGCTTAAATAACCACATATTGTACCACCATTATCTAAATTACCAATACTTGAGAGTGTAATAATGTAAGGTAAAGTGGCAAGTAAGGCAATTGAAACAAGGAGTACAGAGGCTAAAAAATTTACCATAAACTAGCTGTCTATCAGAAATTGATTTAGTCAAAACTAATTCTAGGGTACCTGCATTTTTTTCTTCAGCTATCATTTTCATTGTAATTGCTGGGATGAAGAAAAATAGCGTCCATGAAGCAACAGCAAAAAAAGTTCTTAAACTTGCTTGACCAATTAAAAATATGTCATTTCCATAAAGCCAAGTAAAAAATCCACTAAAACCAAGAAATAATACTAACATAACATATGCAATTAGTGAATCAAAAAAAACTTTTAATTCTCTTTTTGCAATTATCCAAATTGATTTCATTTTAATTAAGTGTTAAATTTCTAAATATATCTTCTAACTTTGTTTCAGAAGTTGTTAATTGTGTTAGTACCCATTTATTTTTTACACAAAGATTGAAAATTTCTCTTTTTGAGGACTGATTCGGTTGACTATGAATTTCATAGATTGTTTTGTCTCTTCCGGAAAAATCAGCTTTCAATACACTAGTTAATTCATTAAGTGCTAATAAAATTTTACTAGGTTCACCATCTTCAATACAAGCTTTAATAATTTCCTGACCTTTAGCTTGTTTTCTAAGTGTATCAGCTGAACCGTCAGCTACAATTTTACCCTTATTTATAATTAGAATTCTATCACATGTAGCTTCAACTTCAGGTAAAATATGTGTACTAAGAATTACAGTTTTTTCTTTACCTAAATCTCTAATTAACTTTCTGATTTCAATTATCTGATTAGGATCAAGACCAGTAGTTGGTTCGTCTAATATTAAAATATCAGGATCGTGAATCATAGCTTGAGCAATTCCAACTCTCTGTCTGTATCCTTTTGATAATTCTCTTATTAATTTATGCTTTTCCCTATTTAACCCACATTTTTTTATCATTTCTTTTATTCTTTCTTGTATAATAGATTTTTCTATTCCTTGAAGAGAAGCACAAAAATTTAAATAATCAATAACTGACATTTCAGTATATAAAGGATTATGCTCTGGTAAATAACCTATATTTTTTTTTATTTCATTAGAATTTTCTTTAACACTTTTTCCACCAACTGTTATATCGCCGTTTTCGATATTAAGATAACCCGTAATCATTTTCATAGTAGTTGACTTACCTGCACCATTAGGACCTAAAAATCCAATAATTTCTCCAGTATTAACTTTAAATGAAATATTATCAACAGCTCTTTGAGAACCAAAAATCTTTGATAAATTTTTGATATTAACATCCATAATAATGATTAAATTTTATGTTATTATAAATTTTTGATTGCAAAACTAAATTTCTGTCAATTAAAAAACAAATTTAATTATTAAATAATAATTTTACTTTCTGATACTTTTTAATCTATCTGACATTCTCTTTTTAAATTCTTTTTCAGCCTTGTAGAACTCTGCGATTTTTTTATTTGATAAAACTTTTTGATATGCTAAAAATGTTTCTCTTTCAATGTCTAATAATTTTTGTTTAACAGCAAATCTTCTCCTCAAGGATTCTCCAATTGCAATATCACTGTTATTATCAACTTCTTTTGACTTATTTGCACTTTCTTTTCTGATCATCTCAACTATCTTATTTTTTTTTGTATATAATGGCCAAAAAAGTTTTGATTCTTCTTCGTTCAAATTGAGTTTTTCATTTATAAAATCTACTTTTTTACTTTCTATAGCTTTTTTTTGTTGATTAGTCAAAGTTGTCTTAGAATCTTGAGCCTTTATACAAATAGGAAATAATAGGGCCAAAATAAAATATTTTGTGTTCATTTTTAGTTTGTTTAATTGTTTTAATTTAATAACGAAATTAAAAATTATTTATTATTAAAAAAACATATATTATTGTAGATTTTAAAAATTATATTTAAGATGACAGTATAGCCTAATTATTAACCTTTAAATTGTAATCAAGATATAATAAACCTATTCCATTTAAATTAATTTATTTTATTAAAAAATGACATTAATAATTTGTTAATAACTTAGTTAATCATTAACTATTTGAAAATAATACAATTGTTAATTTTTTGTTAATTTCGAAAAAATTATAATATTAAAACTCTAACACCGTTATAATATAAAAACGTCCTGGGGGGGATTATACAAAAAGTCACTTAACATTAAGTGACTTTTTTCTTATAAAATACTAACAAGATACTTGATGAAAATTAAATAGGTCATTAAAACTATTATTACCTTAAATAGACTGACTTTTCCAAAATAGTAAATTAATGAGATAACCAAAGTTAAATTAAACAATAGAATTAGAGAATTAAAGATTGGATATAAAAATTCACTATCAAAAAGATTTAATTGACCATTAATTAATGTATAGATAAATAAAGGTAAACTCAGTCCAATACATATATCGAAAATATTTGAAGCAAAAGCATTTGAAAAAGCGTCTTCAATATTACCATTTTTAGCATCATATACAGACAAAAATGTATCTGGGATACTGGATGCAATCGCTGCTATAAAAAAAGAAATATAATATAAATCAATCCCAAGTTTTAATGATAATTCTTCACATGATGTTGTAAGTATGTAACAGCTCATACCAATAATGATCAAAGAAATAATTAAAACAAACAAACAATTTCTCCTATTAATTTTATTATTAAATAGACTGAAAATTTTAATGAATAATATATTCTTTAAATTACCATAGTCTCTAATCTTAATTTCTTTATTATAAATATTTAATTTAGTTCTAAATTTAAAAATAAAATAGATGTAAATTATATAAATAAAAATTAATAAAATACTTGTAAAGTAACTTATAATTCCAAAGTAAAAAATTATACCCAACATAAAAATTGAAATTAAATTAAATATCGAATCTTGTAATATTATCAATTTGTCAATTTCAATTTTCCTAAATAAATCACTTCTTAAGAAAAACATCAAAGATATTGATGGAATTATAGATATATTAAAAGCAGCACTTCCAATTATAGTTGCATAACTAGACGAAAAACCTTTAATATCTCCATAATAAAACAAAAAAATAAATGAAATAATTAACTCAGGTAGAGAAGAAGCTATAGCATTTATTGTGGGACCTTTTACTCCACTAGGTAATTTTTTAGAAAGATAACTTGCTGAAACATCAAAACTTGAAGACACTGTTCCAATTAAATATATCGAAATAAAGATCTTTAAAAAAATTAAAAAATAAAACATTTGATTTTTTGGACACTTTAAAGATTAATAACCTTTTATTTAGCTTTTATATATCCATATAT
>MDTB01229219.1_pt1 | contig 22363 bp, 17 predicted proteins | sample 811161 | NCBI WGS metagenome assembly MDTB01 (sample SAMN05326650, study PRJNA326480) | marine metagenome | isolation source: seawater | place: Mediterranean Sea | collected 2009 | reverse complement strand
GGTATACATCACTTGTGAAAGTGCCCGGGTAGCTCAGGGGTAGAGCAGCGGACTGAAAATCCGCGTGTCGGTGGTTCAAATCCGCCCCCGGGCACCATTTCCTCCGATCATTATCGGCAGTTATCTTCTTAAATTAATACTCATGCCTCTCAAAAGGAAATACTTGCTCGACGCTATGGCAATGGGATAAGCGTGACAGTTAAGTGAGCATCTTTTATATTTACATGATGACGCTCCTTATTTTTTACTTACTACTTGCAGTGCTGGTTTCTTTTTTCTGCTCTGTTGCAGAAGCCGTCCTTCTCTCTGTTCGCCCTTTTTATATAGCCGTGTTAGAGGCTCAAGGGTCGCGAAGTGCTAAGAAACTCAAAAAATTATGTAATAATCTCGATCGCCCGCTCGCAGCAATCCTGACGGCAAATACGATTGCTCATACGGTTGGTGCAGCCGGTGTCGGCGCGCAAGCGGCGGTGGTCTTTGGTAATCAATATATAGGTCTGACATCTGCAATTCTTACTTTTTTAATCCTCATATTTTCTGACATCATTCCCAAAACCTTGGGTGCGGTATATTGGCGGCAACTGGCTGCCCCTTTTGCTGTTCTGATAGCGGGGTTGACGCAACTACTCCTGCCATTTGTTTTGTTGTCTGAGAAGTTGACACGGTTGCTGTCTAGGTCAGGAGCCGGTGTTCATACTTTTAGTCGCGATGAATTTGAAGCTATGGCTCAGATAGGGGTTGATGGGGGCTTGTTAGAGTCTAAAGAGTTAAAAATAGTGACCAATTTGATGCGCCTGCGCCAATTATCAGCTCGCGATATTATGACGCCGAGACCGGTTGTCTTTTCAGCTTCTGAAAAAATGACTGTGCGAGGTTTTTTCACGGCTCATTCAGAAAATGCTTTTTCCCGTATACCGGTATATGCAGAAAACGAAGACGATATTACGGGCTATGTGCTTAAAAGTGATTTGTTGATGGCGCAAGCGCGGGATGAATTTGACAAATCTCTTTTAGAGTTCCGGCGGCCGTTTTTAATGTTTTTGGATGTGTTGGACGCTTCAAGCATATTCGACCGACTCATACACGGGAAGAATCAGATTGCTCTTGTTCTGGATGAATACGGCACCATGCAGGGTATTGTGACAATGGAGGATGTTATGGAAACCCTTATCGGATTGGAAATTATGGATGAGTCGGACAAGGTGAATGATATGCAAAAATTGGCTCATAAACGCTGGCGCGCGCGTATGGAAAGCATGGGCATTAACCCCAGTAATTTTGAGCGATTAAAAAAATTTAAGGCAAAATCACAAATAAGTGACAGACTTTTCAGTTATAGATCTGCATTCTGAAATTTAAAATAATTTTTTTTGAAGATACCTAAATTTCGTTGTTGCTTAGGTCAATTTTAAAATTGTCTTTTTAAATTTACTTTAAAATTTAACCTAATTAATACTTTTTGTTGAATTTTATAGTTCTAGTAAAGTTACTGTAATAAACTAATTTTAAAAGTATCTCTCAACATACAGATTTGGGGATTCTTATGACTGTTAATATTCAACGCATACTAATTTTTATATTTCTATTAACAATTTTCAATTATTCAGTTTCCGCTCAGGAAACTACCTCTAATATTTTCGGTTCTGTTAAAACCTCTGAGGGGAGGCCCGTTTCAGGTGCAAAAGTTGAGGTTAATGATACAAGAACCGGCGCATCCTCGAGTTCGTCTTCAGGTGCTTCAGGCTCGTTCAGCATCACAAATTTGCGTGTTGGCGGCCCTTATGAGGTTACGGTCACATCTCCTTCAGGCAACAGAAAAGTAAGTGATGTGTATTTGTCTCTGGGTCAAACATTCAATCTTCCCGTCACGCTTCAGGTAGGCAGTGTTGATGAAGTTGTTGTGACAGCTAGTCAGGCTCTTGCCGCTGATGTTGCCACTGGCCCATCGCAGGTTTATTCCTTGACAGATCTTCAAAACCTGCCAGCTATTAATAGGGATATTAAAGATGTTTTGAGAACAGACCCAAGAATTCATCTTGATATTTCTAATGCAGATGATGTGCAATGTGCTGGTTCCTCCCCAAGATTTAATAGTTTGACTGTTGATGGTGTGCGTTTGAATGACGGTTTTGGCTTGAATTCAAATGGTTACCCAACAGAGCGCATGCCTTTCTCGTATGACGCTATTGAGCAGGTTGCGGTTGAACTTGCTCCATTTGATGTTCAGTATGGTGGTTTCTCCGCATGTAACATCAATGCTGTAACCAAGGGCGGTACCAACGAATTCCATGGCGGTTTCTTCTATGACTACACTGATGACAATTTCCGCGGTGACAGCCTTGACGGTGACAGTGTCGCTGTTCCGGCATTTGAGAGAAAAAGATATGGCTTTAATGTTGGTGGTCCAATCGTCGAAGACAAGCTCTTCTTCTTTGTGGCCTATGAGAAGCTCGAAGACATCAATACTTTTGAGCGTGGTCCGGAAGGTTCTGGCGCAATCAATGAAGTTGCAGGTTTCACACAGGATGAATATGACAGAATTGTCAACATCGCAAGAAACCAGTACCAGTATGAACCCGGCGGAACCCCGCTTGGCCTGGATGTTGAAGACGAGAAAATCTTGCTGAAACTTGATGCAAACATCAATGATCAGCACAGAGCATCCTTTACTTATATTTACAATGACGGTGAGAATTACACCGAATCAGACAGCGACCTTAATGAGTTTGAGTTCACCAATCACCTTTACGAAAGAGGAGCGGAACTTAATTCATTACAGGCCTCAATCTATTCTGAATGGACCGATAGACTTTCATCAGAATTGAGATTTGGTCATTTGGAACTTGACAACCGTCAGATCCCAATCGGTGGAACAGATTTCGGTGAAGTTCAGGTCAATGTTGGCGGCGCAACAGTTTATCTGGGTGCCGATGACAGCCGTCACAGAAACTCTATGAACTACGAAATTACAAACCTGATGGCTAATTTTGATTATGACTATGACAACCATCAGATTTCTTTCGGCTATGAACTTGAAGAGGTTGAGATTTTCAATATTTTCGTTCAGCACTATCAAGGTCAGCTAGACTTCAACAGCATTGACGACTTTGAAAATTTCAGAGCTGATGACTATCAGTATGAGAATTCGCCAACAGGTAATGTGGATGATGCTGCCGCTGTTTGGGGTTACACTGTCCATACTTTATTTCTGCAGGATAAAATTTCTCTGATGGATAATCGTTTGAATGTCACAGCTGGTCTTCGTTATGACACTTATGAGTCTGATGAAACACCTACTGAAAACCCCGATTTTGTGGCCGACTTCGGTCACACAAATGCTGTCAATCTTGATGGTGCAGACATATTAATGCCACGTCTGGCTTTTGACTTCGATGCTGCTGATAATCTTCAATTACGCGGTGGCATTGGTGTGTTCTCTGGTGGTAATCCAAATGTTTGGGTTTCCAACACATATTCCGGTGATCACATGAGAAAGTTCGGTGTTGAAATCAATGACCAATTTGGTGTTGGTGTTGACGGTTCCGATGGTCCTACAATCGACACCTACACATATGTTGAGTGTGAGGCTGGCGTGCCAGTCTGTGGGCCTGGTTATGGTATTCCGCAACAACTCTATGATGGTGTCACGGGCGGCACTGGCAGGCCTGCATTTCAAATGGATGCGCTGGATCCGAATTTTGAGATTCCTTCAGAAACAAAACTTGCAGTTGGCTTGACATATACCCCGGACTTCCAGAATTCATCTCTGCCTGAATTTCTCAAGGGTGAGTATCTTATAAACGCTGACTATATTTTGTCCGAAGGTGACGACAGTGCCAAAATTATCAGATATGATGGTGTCAGATCCACTAACGTTGGGGGTCTTCAGCCAGTCTACACAGATGCTGGTGATACAGGTAACCCTTATACAAAACAGGTTTATTTGTTTACAAATGCCGATGACGGCAATGAGGCGGAGACTTTCTCCTTTAGCGTCAACAAGCAGTATGACAATGGCTTGGATTGGACATTTGGATATGCCCATACTGACTCGAAAGACATCAATCCAATGACAAGTTCTGTTGGTAACTCTAACTTTCAGAACAGAGCTTTTTTAGACCCTAATGCTGATGAGCTGGCTAGATCTAATTATGAAATCGAAGATAGGTTCACTCTTCAAGTTAATTATGAAAAAGAGTTTTTCTTGGAAGACTATAAGTCAAAAATTTCATTATTCGCAGTTCGTCATTCTGGACGCCCATATAGCTTAACCTTCTCAAGTGGTATGACTGACGGTTTCTACCAAGGTGAAGATAATTCTTTATTATATATCCCCGAAGGGCCAAACGACCCAAATGTTCAGTTCGCACCTGGTTTTGATACTGCGGCATTCTTTAATTATTTAGCTTCTAAAGACGCAAGTAGGTATCAAGGTGGTTTTGCTCCAAGAAACGCCTTTACTTCTCCTTGGTTTACTAAAATAGACCTAATGTTGCAGCAGGAGTTTCCTGGACTTCGAGAGGATCATAAGACAACAGCCTTCTTCGTGATGGATAATGTTGGTAACTTTCTTGATGACCAGTTAGGTATCCTGAACAGACCTAGCTTCCCTTATTTAGCTGGCGTGGTCGATGCTTCCTACAGTGCTGATGGTTCTCAGTTTATTTATGAAGAATTTAATCCCGCGATTACATCACAAAGAGATGGTTCTGTATCTTTATGGAGTGTAACAGTTGGAATCAAATACGATTTTTAAATTTAAAGTTTAGTTAAATTAATACAAAAGGGCGGGTTTTCCCCGCCCTTTTTTTAATTAAAAGAATTTTTTTTATCTTGTAATGTTTATGAAATATTTTCAGTGTTTTATCAACTGGGGTTTAGTTCTGCTTTAACCTAAAATTAACTAATGGGGAATTTCATGAGAAATCAATTCAAACTAAAGCCACTAATTGTGGCAATCAGCTTTGCTGGTGTTCTTGCTGCATGTGATGGCGACAGCAATACCGAGCTAGCTTCTTTAGGGAGTGTAGCTCCAAATTCGGGCACAGGCACATCAGCTCCGAGTGCACCCTCTGGTCCAACTACTTCTACTACTTGTGCAGATGGTAACGGTTTTGCCTTAGAGACTTTAGCAACTGGTACTGCTTGTATTATTGAGGGAACGTTGACTGAGAATACTACTCTCAGCGCTAGTAGCACCTATCTTCTTAAAGGAAAGGTTATTGTCGGTGAGCCTCATAACAGCGCGGGTACTGGTGGTACACCTGTAAATCTTAACATTCCTGCCGGCACTACTCTCATAGGTGATACAACGCAAGGGAGTGTGGTTTCTTACCTTGTTGTCAATAGAGGGTCTAAAATTAACGCCCTTGGTACTGCAACAAATCCTATTACTTTTACATCTAGAGCAGATATCGAAACTGGTAGATCAGAAAATCTTTTTGATGATTTTACTGGTGAGTGGGGCGGAATTGTTATTAACGGTTTAGCTCGACTTAACGAATCACCAGCAACTGCCGGCACAGATTGTGCGACCGCATCTGGTGATGAAATTTGTGTGAAAACCGGTGAGGGTCAATCAGGAGAATATGGTGGCGCAGACGACACTGACAGTTCAGGTACCCTAAGATATGTTGTTGTTAAGTACGCCGGATATCCTTTCTCAGGTACTGATGAATTAAATGGTATTGCTTTCCAAGGCGTTGGTAACGGGACAACAGTTGAGTATGTTCAGGTTCACAATGGCGCTGATGATGGTGTAGAATTTTTTGGTGGATCAGTTAACGCTAAATATCTTGTCGTTACTGGAGCAGATGATGACTCCATTGACTGGACGCAAGGTTGGACTGGGTCCCTTCAGTACGCAGTTGTTGTGACTAACCCAAACCAGATAACTGATTTTTGTATCGAAGGTGAGGATGGTTCAGCTGTACCAACTGGTGGATCAACTCCATCGCCTCTAACTTATCCAAAAGTTTCAAATTTGACTTGCTATTCTGATGGCAATTCAGCTTTTACTGGTGACGGACCTGGTGTCGCAATCCAATATAAAAAGGATTCATCTGGTGTGCTCGTTAACTCTGTATTGGCTGGCTACCCATTTTGTCTTGCAATCGACGATGATGATATCGTTGGCTATGAAACCTCTGCCTCCACTACAGATGATTTGATTGTAAAAAATAATCTGTGGTCTTGTGATGCAAATGTCATTGCTCAGGGTGCCGACAATAATGCCACTCAGTTTGCCTACGAAACCTCAATTCTGGATAATACAGAGACAAATGCATCTGGTAATGTGGTTGGCGCAAATACAATTTTCAACCGATTTATCAACGGTAGTGTTGAAAGCAATATTGCCCCAGTAAATCCAACAACCTATAGTTCTTTCTTCGATAATCCAACACATATTGGGGCTGTTTCTGGAACAGGTTCAACAAATAATTGGACTACAGGCTGGACTTATGGACTTAACCCGACCCCTGCTTGTCCGTCGGGAACAACCACTGAGTCAGATGGAAGTTGCACAATATCTGCTCCTGCAGGTGGTGGCGCAATTACTGATGACATTACATTGGTAGCAGGTCTTGACTATAATCTATCAGGTAAAGTTGTTTTCGGTGAAGATTGTGGTCCTGATGTAGCAAGTCCACTTACTACATGTGATCCAGCTGATTTAACTATTGAGCCAGGGATTACAATTAAGTCTGCAGGTACACCACTTTCCTATATAGTTATCGCTAGGGGATCGAAAATTAACATTAATGGTACCGCTAGCGCCCCGGTAGTCTTTGATATGGCATCAAATGTAACTACCAATATTGATACAAGTTCATCATTATGGGGTGGTATCGTTATTAATGGCCGTGCACGCCTCAATGAGTCTCCGGCAACAGCTGGTACAAATTGTGCCACAGCTACTGGTGCTGAGATATGTCAAAAAACTGGTGAAGGTGATTCCGGATCATACGGTGGAAATGATGACACTGATGATAGTGGTCAAATCTACTATACTGTTCTCAAATTCCCTGGTTTTGCATTCTCAGGAACTGATGAACTAAATGGTATTGCTTTCCAAGGTGTTGGTAACGGTACTGAGGTCGACTACGTTCAGGTTCACAATGCAGGCGATGACGGCGTTGAGTTTTTTGGTGGGTCAGTAAATGCTAAACACATAGTAATTACTGGTTCTGATGACGACTCAATTGACTGGACGCAAGGTTGGACTGGTAAAATGCAACACGTTATTGTTGTCACTAACTCAAACCAATCAAATACAGACTTCTGTATTGAGGGTGAAGATGGGTCAGCTTTCCCAACAGGTGCCACACAACCATCTCCTTTAACACGCCCTATGGTTTCCAACCTAACCTGTTTTTCAGCTGCACACCCAGGCAATGGTGATGGGTCCGGTATGGCAATACAGTTTAAGAAAGACTCATCTGGTGTTTTGATTAACTCGATTATTGCTGGATATCCCGAGTGTTTTGCAGTTGATGATAACGATATTGTCGCCTACGAAACCGATGCGGATGCAACTAATGATTTGATTGTTAAGTCAAACTTATGGGACTGCCCTGCTTTAATAAATGCGGGTAATCCTCAAGCGGCTTATGAGACGTCTATACTTGACAACTCTGAAACTAATGCTGCCAATAACGTCGACGATCAGACAAACACACTAACAGGTGTTGGGGCAAACGCCGCCACCAAGAAGTATATTAGTGGCGACAAAGAAGGTGATGTAACGGTTACTGATCCAACCACCTACAGCACTTTCTTCGATAGTGTTACTCATATTGGTGCCGTTAAAAACAATGCAGAAAATTGGACTGCTGGTTGGACCATCTATCTCAACGAGTAATCCATAACAACAAATGCCACCGCGCTTTTCGCGCGGTGGCTCCTTTTAAAATCTTTCAGGGTGGCATTGATGTCTAAGCATTATACTATCAAAAAATTTATGACCTTATTTACGGTCTCACTATCATTTTGCGCTCTTCCTTCATTAGCGCAAGAAGCAATTGACGAAATTCAAGTTATAGGTAGGTATATTCCAGATGAAAAAAGATCGACTTCTGAAATTGCTGAAGTTCTAGACGCTGACGAGATTTCCATAGCAGGCGATAGTGATGTAGCTGTTGCACTAACTAGGTTGCCTGGTTTATCCCCCGATAGTTCTGGTAAATACGTATTTGTTAGGGGATTAAAAGAAAGATACACAACTACCCTAATGAACGGCATTCAACTGCCATCACCTGATCCTCTAAAGAATGCCATACCTCTAGATATTTTTCCTACGAGTCTAATAGGAAACATTCTTGTTCAAAAGACCTTTTCAGCTCAGTACCCTGGTAATTTCGGTGGTGGATTAATAGATTTGAGAACCAAAGCGCTACCAGATGAAACTTTCTTCAATTTTTCTATTGGTACTGGTTACAACACTGAGTCGACTGGAGATGATGGTCTATCATATGATGGTAGTGGTTCAGATTGGCTTGGTTATGATAGCGGGTCTAGAGAGATACCAAAGCAACTTGCTATCCAGTATGATTTTACCGGTGTTACCCCAATAGGCAGAGAAATACTTGGTGAAGCTGTACCAAACGTATATTCAGTTGACTTCCAGGAAAACGAGCCCGATGCAAGTGTGAAGGCTTCTTTTGGGACAAGAAGAGAAACTTCTTTAGGTAGTTTAGGTTTTGTTGCAGCCATTGATTATTCATCACAAAAAAGGAATAAATTCGGTGAACAAATAACTTATGTTGTTGGTGGTGCATCAAATGATGATCTAGAAGTCGAGCAGTCATTTACCGTAGACGTCTGTGTAGGACTTTCAATCCCAACCCATCATTGTGGTTACAACAGAAGTTCTTGGGACATAGGTTTAAATGCTTTTATATCCACAGGTTTGGAGCTTAATAACGGCGACACAGTTAAATATACTTCTGTTTTACTGAGATCTAGTCAAAAACAAGTTGAAAGAACCGGTGGCTCTTCAAATAGCATTGGTAGAGCTTTTCTCAATAACACTCGTCTAATTTGGGAGGAAAGAGAAGTTATCTCTAATATGATTGAAGGAGAGCATGAGTTCAATTTATTCGAATATGCCCCAACAAGATTGAATTGGAGAGGTGCTATAACCAACTCAATGCGGGATGTTCCTAACGAAAAAGAATATAATTATTTTTACTCCCCTTCTAATGAAATCTTTACTCTCAGCCAAAGGGTAGACGGCAATAAAACATTTTGGTCATACATGGAAGATGAAATGATCGATTATGGATTTGATTTGTCTCAAGATTTAGTTTTTGCTAACAGAGAGATTACCCTAAAAGGTGGTTTTGCCATAAATGATAAAGAAAGAGACAGTCAAAGATTAGAATTTGGCTTTAACGTAGATAACGTTAGGAATAATGATCTTTTTCAACTTGTTCCTGAGATAGTTTTTGGCTCAGCGAATATTTTTCCTAATGGAATCGTTTTAACTAACTACACATCCTTGGCTGATAAATTCAACGCGGAATTCGAAAATACACAGGCTTATTGGCAATTGGATGCTCAAATTACTGATACGATAAGGATTTCAGGTGGATATAGATACGAGGATAGTGAGCAAGTAGTAAACTCAACTGATAGATCCACTGCTATAGGCATTGAAGTTACTCAAGAAATTGAGTCTTATCTTCCATCGGCAACTTTTACATGGGAATTTGCAGATAACTTACAATTAAGGGTTGGTTATTCGGAAACTATTAATAGACCAGATAGCAGAGAGCTTTCGCCTGCACAGTTTATTCGTGAAGATGGAAGAACAGAAATTGGTAATCCTTCATTGAAATTTTCTGAAATACAAAATCTTGATCTAAGATATGAGTGGTATTTTGATGAAGGCGATTATGCTTCATTAGGCTTTTTCTACAAAGAAATTGATAATCCTATTGAATACAAATCAGATACCACGGGTGGAGACACAGAACTTGATGTGATCGGTAATTCCGAAATTGCCAAGATTAAGGGCATAGAGATAGAAGTCGACAAGACTATTGGTAATTATTTCAATAAAGACTTCTTTGTAAAAGCCAATGCATCAATTATTGATTCAGAAGTTATAAGAGACCCTACTATATTTCGTGATCTAACAACCTTAAAAGGACCCTTGCAAGGTCAATCAGAGTACATAGCTAATCTCCAAGTTGGATATTCAGATGAAGAAATTAACGAAAATTTCAATATAATATTTAGCTATTTTGACGAGAGAATTTTTAGGCTTGGAGTTGGTGGAATTCCTGATTTAATTGAAACACCACCAGTTGAGCTTGGGTTTGTTTATTCTAGAGATATTCAAATGTACAAAGATAATCCAATAAACCTATCTTTCAAAATTAAAAATTTATTAGATGAAAAGCCTGAAAGAAGTTATGGTAGTTTTATTAATGAAACTTATGATACAGGTTTATCATTATCACTTGGCTTAAAATATAGCATGTAAGATATTTGTGTGAGGAGGGAAATCTTTCTTCCTCACACACTTTAAAATATGAATAGACCCAGTCATTTAAATTTATCGATATTTTTGGAATTTATAATTGTATATCTAATTGCGATTTGTATATCAGATATTATAAGTTTTAATATCGATTATAAATTTAAATCAAAGGGTTCAAACGCTTCGCTTTCACAAACTAATATTAATAAAATAAATACTAAATATCCTGATTTAGATTATCTATTTTTTGCTCAAAAAAAACCTATTCCAACTAGAGATTTAGCACCTGAGAGTAAGGAAAAAATTAAAATTTTTGGTTTAAGATCGGACGGAAATGGTAATGGGTCATTAATAATTGAGGGGTCGAATAACAAACAAGTAATCTTGAAAGTTGGGGATTATCTAAAAAATGATGTTCAGATTGTAAGTATTAATGGATCCTGGATTGAGATTATGAATAATGGATCAATAGAAACAATATATTTTAATCAAAGAAAAAGGGATAAACCACAAAGTGATAATGGCAATAAGAAATTGAAAAATAGTCAAATCACTTCTCAATTTAATTTTCTGTTAAATCAATTAGATTTGAGTGAAGTATATGAAAAAAATGGGACTGTTAACAAAGTAGTGGGTTTGCAAGTTGGTCTAAATTCTAATTCAGATATCAACTTACTGTTAGGGTTATTGCCATTTGACATAATAAAAAAAGTTAATTCATACAATATAAACTCTAGTGAAAGTTTTGTTGATGTCATTGATTTAATAGATACAAGTAGTCAGATTAATTTTACTATTGAAAGAAACTTCTCCAATATTGTACTGCCTATCTCAAATAGTTTATCAATTTTAGTCAATAAGTAGGGCTTATCAAATGCTGAAGTTACTCTTACTGCCATTCTTAATAATACCGACTATCGGGTTAGCTCAAACCAATGCTGGCTTAAATTATAAAGACGCAGAGTTAGTCACATTTATTGAAGATGTTGCATTAGAAACAAGAAAAACTATCATTGTGAGCCCCAATGTAGTGGGTAAGGTTACATTGTTTTCTTCAGATAGCCTTGAACCAGAACTTCTGTTTGAAACTTTATTAGCTGTGTTAAAAATTAACGGTTTTTCGGTTTCTGAAAACAGTGCTGGTGTATACAAAATTACAAGGATTGAGGACGCTATTGCTGATAGTAATATTACTGAAAAGGGTAAGCCGGCCGAGCAATTCGCAACTAGAGTTTTTAAAATTAATTTTATTGATTCAGATGTAATCGCTGAAGCTATAAGGCCTTCTTTAAACCCAAAAGGAATTTTATTTTTTAATAAGGGTGTGCCTTTAATTCTGGTTTCGGACACTATCGACAAATTAAAAAAGATTGAGAACATTATAAGCAATCTAGATGTTGATAGTACAGAAATTGAAATTATTAAACTTCAAAATACCTCTGCTAAAGAAATGTCAGATATTGCCAAGAGTTTTGTAGGTAGTACCATTAATGACAATATAAGCAACGCAATAAAATTTGTCCCTATTTCTTCAAATAATTCACTCTTGGTAAAAGGGCAGCAAGAAGCCCTAAATCTTTATCTTCCAATTATTAAGAAAATTGATGCAGACAACTTATCAAGAAGTGATATTCGTGTTTATAAGGTATCCTATGTTGATGCAAATCAGTTAATTCCTGTTTTAAATCAGATTGTTGAAAACGATAATCTCTATAAAGATAAATCAGAAACTCTTAATAACATTTCTTTATTTAAAGGTGGAAATACAATTATTGTTAATGGTGATGAAAAACTTCAGAAAAAAATTGGTCAAATAATTGAGCAATTAGATGTTCCGCAAGCTCAAGTGCTCGTAGAAGCGATAATTGTAGAAATTTCAACAAATATGTCCAAAAAATTAGGTTTGCAGTATATCTTGGCTGGTGGTGAAGGTTCTGATATACCTTTTTCAATCTCTAATTATTCTTCTTCAGCACCAAATATTTTAGCTGCTACTGGTGCATTGATATTAAACGACGATGATGAGTCAAACGGATTGAGTTTATCAAACTCTTTGAAAACAGCAGCTATAGATAGCTTATTAGGCATAGATGGATTTGCAATTGGTGGTGCAGGCACTAAAAGTGATGGAAGTATATTTGGTGTAATTTTAAATGCTATTAAGAGAGATAGTGACAGTAATATTCTTTCAACTCCATCCTTAATGACACTCAATAATGAGCCCGCTAGCTTTATCGTTGGTCAAGAAATACCTATTACTACAGGTGAAGCTCTAAGTAATTCAAATTCAAATCCATTTAGAACCATTGAAAGAAAAAATGTTGGGGTGCAACTTGAAATTGAACCTCAAATTAATGAGGGTAATGAGCTTCGTTTAAAAGTTCGACAAGAAGTTTCCTCTGTATCGGGTACATTAGTGTCTGGTTCATCTGAATTAATCACTAACAAACGTGAAATGGAAACAACTGTAAGGGTTTCTGATGGAGAAATAATTGTTCTTGGGGGACTTATACAAGAAGAGGAGTCTTTAAATGCGGATAAAACACCACTACTCGGAGAAATACCATTACTAGGTAATGCTTTTAAGTCACAACAAAAAGCCAAAAATAAAACCAATTTAGTTATATTTTTACGACCTACTGTAATCAGAGATAAAAATCAAATGAGAGATATTTCCAATGCTAGATATAATTCATTTAATGAAGTTAAAAAAGGCTCTAAATCTAACCTATCAATTGATGAATTCTTTAAGAAATAGTTTTGCATGACTAGGCTGCCATACAGTTTTGCAAAAGAAAATAAATTTATTATATTAGAAATAGGTAACGAAATATTTTTACAATATTCAGATGTTTCCGATTTAAACTTAATTCCTGAAATTCTTAGACTACATTCTAACATAACAAAATTTGAAGAAATTTCTCTTGATAATTTTGATGCAGTCCTAACTGAATATTATAGAGGTGGTGGTTTAAACGCAGATATAGAGGAAGAAATTTCTGAAAAAGATAAACTTTATAACGCTCTCCAAGGGGCAGAACAATCTGCAGACTTACTGGACTCAGATAACGATGCTCCAATTGTTAGATTAGTAAACAGCCTGTTTGATGAAGCTGTTAATTCTGAAGCCTCCGATATACATCTTGAACCTTTCGAAAATAATATTGCTGTTAGACTAAGGGTAGATGGTGTTTTAAATGAAATTGCATCGCTTTCCTCTAAATTAGCTCCATATTTAGTTTCAAGAATTAAAGTTATGTCTAAGCTTGATATTGCTGAAAAAAGGTTGCCTCAAGATGGAAGATTATCTGTAAGTTTAGGAAAAAAAATAATTGATGTTCGTGTTTCTACATTACCAATAAGGAATGGTGAGAGAGTAGTTATGCGTATTCTTGATAAAGAAAATGCACTCATCGGTTTTGATGAATTAGGTATGAGTAAAAATATAAAATTAAACTTTCAAAAATCGTTGAAAGAGCCTAATGGAATTATCTTTGTTACCGGTCCAACTGGCTCTGGTAAGACCACAACTCTTTATGCCGCTCTAGATTTAATCAATGATAAATTTAGAAATATAATAACTGTTGAGGATCCAATTGAGTATGCAATCAATGGAATAAGTCAAACACAAGTTAACAGTAAAGTAGGTATGAGTTTTGCGGCCGGTCTTAGATCTATATTAAGACAAGATCCTGATGTTGTCATGGTAGGGGAGATAAGAGATAAAGAGACTGCTGAAATTGCTGTTCAAGCAAGTCTGACAGGCCATTTAGTTTTATCAACAATGCATACAAACAGCGCCTCATCCGCGTTAGCTAGACTTACAGACATGGGGATTGAGCCTTTTTTAATTTCATCATCAATTAAGGCTATCTTAGCCCAGAGGTTAGTTAGAAAGCTTTGTGATAATTGCAAAGCTCTAGATGATGATGTGGCTAGTCAAAATAAATTTAAAGAGTTAGCAAAAAAACACCTAATCAAAGAAAATAAAATATTTAAGTCTGTGGGATGTAATTATTGTCAAGCTGCTGGATATAAGGGCCGCCTGGGCATTTACGAGCTAATATCTATAGATGAAGAAATCAAGAAAAAAATATATAACGGAGTGTCCGAACAAGAAATAGAAGATTATTGCTTTAAAAAAACAGAAAATATGGAGTCTAATGCAGTCAATGCTGTGGCAAACGGCTTAACCACAATTGAAGAAATCTATCGAGTAATAAAATTTAATGAGTATGTTTAATGCCACTTTTTAATTATGAAGCATATGATAATGAAGGAAAAAAAATAAGAGGTGCTATCTATTCTGAGAACATTATAGAAGCTAGGATGAAAATAAGGTCTCAATCTTTACATCCTATCGATATCCAAGTTAATAGGAACAAAACAGATTGGTTATCAACTCTTAGGCAAAACAATTACATTAATCAAAAAAAACTAACTAATGTAACAAGGCAGTTAGCAACAATGCTGAATTCTGGAATTACTTTAGAAGAGGCATTAAAGGCTATTTCGGATTTTAATGATAATCCAAAGGTTCAAAAAATATTGTCTAATCTTCGTGGTCAAGTAATAGAGGGTGAAAAATTATCTGATGCAATGTATTCCGAAAAAAAAACATTTAATAATCTGTATCGATCATTGATTGCGGCGGGAGAGGCATCTGGTAATTTAGGTCCTGTCACGGAAAAAATCGCTGAATACCTTGAAAAGAGTGAGAAGATTAAATCACAAGTTCTTTCTGCATTAATATATCCATTAGTTTTGAGTTTTGTAGCTATCTCAGTAATTTGTATTTTATTAGTTTTTGTTATTCCTAAGATTTCCGAACAATTTATTAATTCTGATTTAAGCTTACCCGTTATTACGAAATTTATTATTAGTCTATCAGCAATAATTATTAATAGTTGGCACTTAATTTTGATGTTTTTAGTTGTCACAATTTTACTTGTCATTCAAATTTTAAAAAAACCTGATATTAGGGAAAAGTTTGATAGTCACCTTCTGGAAATTCCTTATTTAGGTAGTCTTATTATTTTATCCAGTAGCGCTAAATTTGCTCGCACGCTTGGAACTTTACTTGAGGGTGGTAGTCCGCTTTTAGAAAGTTTAGCTGCGGTTAAGGAAAATCAAAATAATATAAAAATTAGAAAGTCGATAGACGGTATTTACTTAAAAGTAAGGGAGGGAATAAGCTTTTCAAAAGCAATAAGTTCTCATGATAAATTTAATTCTATGCTGTTATTTATGATTTCGATGGGAGAAAAAACAGGCACACTGCCTGACTTATTAATTAAAACTGCAGAACATTTGGAGGATGAGTTAGATAGAAAATCTAAAATTCTTATCAATTTATTCGAGCCTTTAATTATTCTTATTATGGGAGTAATAATAGGGTTAATTGTTATGTCCATAATGTTGCCAATTATGGAATTAAATAATGTTATAATTAGTTAAGGAAAAATAATATGTATAAGCTTTCTTTAAACAAGCGAAATGGTTTTTCATTTATAGAGTTAATGATAACGATTGTAATTATGGGTCTTATGATGTCGGTAGTTGTAATCAATGTTTTGCCAAGTCAAGACAGGGCTATGACCGAAAAAGTTAAAGTTGATATTGCAGTCCTAACTCAAGCACTTGAAATGTATAAGATGGATAATTTCCGTTACCCTTCAACTGATCAGGGTCTCAAATCACTTCTTGTTTTACCTAAAAAAAATAATTTTAGATCCCAAGGCTATATAAAAAATCTTCCCAAAGACCCCTGGGGCAACGAATATCAATATTTATTTCCAGGTGAAAAAAACTTTTTTGACTTATATTCTCTTGGAGCTGATGGAAAATTAGGTGGTCAAGATGAAAACGCAGATATTGGAAACTGGGTTAATGAATAACCTTAAGTTAGGTTTCAGTTATATTGAATTACTTATAGCGCTGACTGTTCTTTCTATTGCATTAATACCTATGCTGACAACACAAGCAAATAATCAAAAAAACTTAAGTTCTCTCTCCGATAAAACATATGCTCAAATAGTAGCAAATAATACATTAATTAAATTTAAATTAATCAAAGCCAATTTAGTGCCAGGCATTTATAATGGTTTTGAATTTCAATCTGGCAAAGAATTTTCTTGGAATGTAAATATTTATAAAAATGATAAAACCGACTTAACAATGTTTGATGTAATAGTATCCAGGGAAAATGATAATTTATATTCAATAACGGGTTTTAGAGAAAATTTAAATTGAAACACTTAAATATAGATAGGGGTTTTAGTTTAATTGAAACCTTAGTGGCGATTACACTTTTATCATTAATTACATTATCTGCTGCAATGATAATGACCAGTTATTTTTCTGGATCTGAAAAAATTAGCCAGCTCTCTTCCCGAATGAATGTTTTAATGAAGTTTAGAGAAAAGATGAAAGATGATTTATTCCATGCAATCCCACGGCCTTCAGGGCCTAGACTAAATAGGGTAATATTTGCTGGAAATAATCAAGAGGATTGTTTCTTAATCTTCACAAGAAGTTCAAGTTTTAATTCCGCTGATAAGACTCGGTCAGATATAGAAAATGTTAAATATTGTACTGAAGATACTTCAATAATAAGGGTTAATTCTAAATATCCTGACTTCGAAAGTGAAAATCAATTTAGAAAAATTAAATATAATTTAAATATTAAAAACCTTTATATAGAATTTTTTTCTGATGGAATTTGGAATGAGGATTGGAAAAGAAATCATGAGATTGTTGAAAAAACAGCGCCTAGTTTGTTGCCTTCTATCGTGAAAATCAAATGGACTAATTTGGAAACTAATAATAAATCTGTTTCTGATAACGAGGTAGAAATATTATTTCAAGTTAACTAATTTCCTTAAGTAATTTAAAATGCAAAATAAAGTAAATAATAAAGGGACTAAAGGTGTGGCCCTTATAATTGTGATGGGATTAGTCTCTGCTATAGGCGCAGCTTCGATAGTAATTTTTGCTTACATAAATCAATATATATTATCCGCTAGTTACTCAAGATTATCCGACCAGTCATATGAATACTTATACGCAGCGGAGTATGTAGGGGTTACAAATGCACGCAATATTTTGAGAAACTACAGAGAATATCTGGTAATTGAAAATTTAAATTCTCAACAAATTCAATTTCCAATAAAGGGTGGGCTAGTAAAGGGGAATATTGTTGAGACACCAAGTTGTTTTAACTTAAACTCACTTGTAGATTTGAACTCTGATAACTTGTTTGTTGCTAACAATAACAACATGAGGATATTTGAAAATTTATTGGTAGAGTTAAAAATAGGCAAGACTGAGAGTAAAAGATTAACTGCTGCGTTAACTGACTGGCAAGACACTGATCAACAAAAGTTAATGTATGGGGCTGAATATTTGGATTATAATTTTAAGGATTATACAAATTCAAATTTCATTATTTTCAGTATTCTGGAATTAAGAAACATTTTAGGGTTTTCTGAGAGCCTGATAGATGCATTAGAAAACTATGTATGCTTGGATCGAGACTCATTACACTCGAAAATAAACCTTAGTAACATAAACTTGGATGACAAAATTTTAATAAAAAGTTTCTTAGCTCCATATTTAAATGATGAGGAAATTTTACAAATAATAAATTCTAGACCCTATGATGGATATACTCATTCTAGAGATTTTTGGAAACACCCAGTTTTTTTCTCAAAAAAAATCCCTGATGAAATTAAGTCTAACTTTATAAATTATCCATCTAGATTCAAAATAAATGTCGAAATTATTTTTAATGGTATAACCAAAAGCCTTGAATCAAATGTTGTCTTTAAACCAGACGGAAGCCATACAATATTATCTAGAAAACTAGGGGGCTAGTATGGATGAGAATTATTTTAATCAAATAGGCTTGATAGATGGCAAATATGTATCTTCATTTTTATGTGAACTTCCAAATCTAAAACCCAAAAAATTAAAAAAAATAATTACTAATTTTATGTCTGATAAGTTAGTAAGTGATGGTTCAGAAGATGAAATAATCTTTACGCCGACTACTAATAAAAATAAATACCTTGTGCTTGTTTGTAAAAAAACTGTCATTCAGGAATTAATTAATGAACTTAATCAAAATGATAAAAAATATATATCCATCTGGCCGGACTATATGGGTATACCAGCACCTGAGGCAGGGGTAAATTGTTTGAAGATAAATGATTGGGTTTTATTTAGAAGGGAAGACGGAACAGGTGCTAGAGTTAACAAATCTGCACATGAATTAATTAATAGCGGTAAAGATATAAATCTTTATGAAGATAATATTTTTGAATTCCCACCTGGTCAAGGTTTTGCCTGCGGTGTATTTGCTGCTTCTATTGACTATAAAAAATATTTCTCAATAGCCAGTCAGTTCAAAAGACCATTAACACTTTTATTAATTTTTATATTTCTGAGTATAAGCTCAGTTTTTTATGAAATAACCATTAATAATTACAACGCTAAAAAAAATAGAATAAAAGCCGAAACAATTTTTAAAGATGAATTTCCAAGTGTGAATAAAATTGTAAACATAGAAGTGCAAACTAGAAATTTATTAGGTTTAAATGGCGGGTCTAGTAAATCAAATTTCATATTTTTATTTAAAAAAATCTCAGAAATATTTACATCTGAGAATATATCATTTGAAAATGTTGTGTTTAATGACGAAGAAAATTTCCCAATTAATATAACTTTTTCTGCTGATAACTTTTCATCTATTCAAAAAATTAAAATTAAACTTGAAAAAGAAGGTCTAAATGTTAGTGAGGGAAAAAGCGAAAAAATAGATAACCTCATTATTGGAAACATTTATATAAAATGAACAAATTAAAAAAATTAAGTTGGAATATTGATAAACTTATATTGCTTCTAAGTGAAAAGTTTAGTCCTCAAGAGAGATTAATTATTTATTTGATAGTCACTGCTTTTTTTATATTCGTTTTTTTTATGCTGTTCATTAGACCTGTATCTAATTTATTATATGACAGTCGCTTAAATGCGGAATTTCAATCTAAATCATTATATAATATTGAAAATTTAATTAGTGAAAATTCAAATAAGTATAATAAAAAATCTATTGATTTGACTAATCAAAGAGACCTTATTTTTAAAGCTGCAACTACAAATAATATTCAAATCTCCCGGATACAACCATTTCAAGAAAACGGAATTTATTTACAGTTCAACTCAGTAATGCCTAATGATTTCATTAGTTTTCTTAGCTATTTAAATACTGAATATGGGATTTATATTAAAAGAATAAATATGAATAAAAATGAAAATGGTTCACTTTCATGTCAAATAACGTTGGTGCCTAACAGTGAATAATTACCTTAATTATATTAAATTAATAAATAATAAGTTTTATTCATTTCTTTTAATAAAAAAACATAGAAATATTATATTAATAATTTTTTTTACTTTTACTGTTGCATCTGAAATTTTCCCATTTTTAGGAAATAAATTATTAGAAGGTTATTTAAACAAAAACAAAATACAAATCGGCTCAATTAATGGTAATTTTTTCAATTCGGAAATAATCGATTTAAATTACTCTGGGTACAACGTGGACAGAGTATTAATTTCTATGAATATTTTACCGATGTTATACGGAAGCTTTGGCGCATTTTTTGAATTAGTAGATGATAATTATTTGGCTAAAGGTAAGTTGAAAAAATATGATAATAATTCACTTCAAATATCAGAATTAAAAGCAAGTTTAAGTGGCGAATTGGATTTAAAATTATCTAAGATTTCTTTATCATATGACCTAGTGGCGGATGAAAGTCTAATAATTAATAAGGCCGGGTGTTTAAGTGGTTCAGGGCATTTATTTGTAAAACAATTGCAAACCTCATCACTAAAAACTTTATTTGATAAATTGAATTTCCTTGGCAAATTCGAATGTAAAGATTACAAAATTTATCTCAAGTTTTTCGGGCAAGGTCCAAGTAAGACTAATCATTTTACTATTGAAACAGTATTAAATAAAAAAATTATTAAAAATAAAGTTAAAATTGACAATCAATTCTTGCAAAACAATATGCAAGTTAGTGACGAAAACTTAACTGTTTTAGGATTTGTCAAAAATAATGAAAATCTATGGGTTGGTGATTTTAGTGCTTCTAATTAAATCAAGTTATCCAATATTAATTTATATAATTATATCATCAATGATGATTTCAGGCTGCGCAGGCATTTTTGTGCCAGCTGTAGTTGTTTCATCAACTTTTGTAATACCTGAAAGTAATCAAACTAAAGAAATTTCCAAAGTTTCAAATAATTTTGTTTTAGGTGTTCTGCCTCCCCAAAAGTTAAAAAAAGGGAATTGCGGGTTATTTCTATGGGGTTTAGTGCCCGGTAGACCCTTGTACTTTTTTGCAAATCCGGACGATAAAATTGCTAAAATGATGATTAATGACAAATTAGTTATTATGGAAAGAATAAGTGAAAATAATGAAATTGTTTCGGGACTGTTTACCTCGCAAACATACATGACTAATAAAATTTCAATTAAGGTCAATGTAAGAACTGATAATTCTAATAATGTTGTTAGAGGAGTTAAAATAAAGAATTCTGTGATATCTATTAAAGAAAATACTGGGGAAACTTCTGTGATATCCACAGTAGGTTTGTTTGGTTGTAGGGTTTAAAACTGAGATTTTTCAATAATATTTTCAGATTTTTATGAACAGGAGAGGTACCAATAATGAAACTTCATTTTGCACCCAACTCGCGTGCCGGTCGAATTGTCTGGCTGCTTGAAGAGCTTGGCTTGCCCTATGAGATTAATAAGATGGCGTTTCACCCAGATGCGTTAAAATCTAATGACCACCGTCAGCGTCATCCGCTTGGGCGCGTGCCTGTGCTGGATGATGGGGATGTCTCGATTTACGAATCCGGAGCGATTGTTGAATATATTCTCGAGCGCCACAAAAATGGCGGCCTGAAACCTGCTGTTGAGGCGTCTGAGTTTCCGGCTTATTTGCAATGGTTTCATTATTGTGAAGGCATGACCATGCCGCCAATTAATACGATTGTCGTGCATACACTCATACTCCCTGAGGAGCGCAGAGATGCAACGGTTCTTGGGCAAGCCCAGCGTTTGCTGTCTAAAGCCCTTGGGCCCGTGGAAGAAACTCTTGCTGGTAAGGATTACTTGATTGGTGATTTTTCGGCGGCGGATGTAATGCTTGGGCATTCAGTTTTTATGAGCAACCGACTTGGCTGTGTCACCGATGATATGGTGAATATTAAGGCTTATATTGAACGCATTGAAGCACGCCCGGCATTCCAAACTGCCATTACAATGAAGTAGCCTATTGCGGCAAAGTTTAAGGCCATCCTGTATCCGGCTTTATATGCGTCTGTATGCGTCTGTATTTTTTCTTCTATTTGGCCTCCTCCATCTGGCGGCGGAATTTCTTGCGTTCATGTTCCAGCAAATAACGCTTGCGCAGCCGCAGGCTGGTCGGGGGGACTTCCAGTAATTCGTCAAATTCGACATAGGCCATCATGTCTTCCAGTGACATACGACGCGGCGGTGTCAGGGTTACAGCTTCATCTGTCCCTGAGGCGCGCATATTGGTCAGCTTCTTGCCCTTAAGTACATTAATTTCCAAATCATTGTCGCGGCTATGCTCGCCGACAATCATGCCGTGATAGACGGGGGTTTGCGGATCAATAAACATGACGCCGCGATCTTGCAGATTGAAAAGCGCATAGGCAACCGCCGTACCGGTTTCGCTGGCAATCAGTGCGCCATTTCGGCGACCGGGAATATCACCGCTATAGGGCGCGTATTCGTGGAATACACGGTTCAAAACCCCCGTACCTCGCGTTTGG
>MDTB01216804.1_pt1 | contig 22364 bp, 18 predicted proteins | sample 811161 | NCBI WGS metagenome assembly MDTB01 (sample SAMN05326650, study PRJNA326480) | marine metagenome | isolation source: seawater | place: Mediterranean Sea | collected 2009 | reverse complement strand
TCCATTTCCTTTGGTAAATTTCTAATAATATCATCCATCTTTCTTTCAAAATTTCTTGTTGCGCTATTAAAAGAGTAATATTCGCCATTTTTTTTCATAAAAGGTATTACTGCAATCACACCCTGTATTCCTATATATTTTACTATCTCTAAGAGAGCTAACTTATCAAACACAAGGGTATTTAAGCCTACTCTCTCAATACCTGAGGATATACATTTTCTTACGTCGTCAATGTTTTTTATGCCACCTGAATAGATGACAGGCGTTGAAATATTAGCATCTTTTATTTGCTGTAGGGTATAATTACAAATTGATTTTTCATTCTTGCTTTGTCTAACAGAAATAAATATCTCATCAACTTGGTGTCTATCATAAATTTTTAAAATATTTTTTAAATTACCCAAAGGTCGATATTTCTCATAACCAAAAGTTTGATACGCTTGATTATTGTAAATGAACACTGAACCAATTAATCTGATCATAGCTTATCAATTAGACATTTAATTAAGTACTTTCCTGAAATCTGACTTTTTTCAGGATGAAATTGACATCCAAAAGTATTTTTTTTTCTTATCCATGAAATTGAATTGTCAACTTTTCCCATTTCTAGATGCTTCATTTTTTTTTGATTATTGTAATTTACACCATACGCATGGTTAAAATAATAAAAATTTTGATGACTTTCAATTAACTTAAAGCCACTTGTTTGATGCCAACCAACTCTCATATTAATCTTTTCGTAATTACTTAATTTTTCACAAGTTCCATCAAACAATGACAATCCTTCCACTCCTCCACTTTCATGAGTTCCATTAAACATAATCTGAAATCCAAGACATATACCTAAGATAGGCCTATTAATTTCGTATCTGTCAATTATCCATTTCCTAAAATATTTGTTAATACTTTTTTCAACAGAGCCAGCACTTCCAACTCCAGGCAAAATTATTAGATCAAAATCGTCAATTTTAGGACTTTTATCTAATATATCAGATATGGTACCCTCTAATTGAAATGCTTGGGCAACTGAACTTATATTGCCACTGCCGGCATTAATAATTCCGATTTTTTTCAATGTTCTAAACTTTCGCCGACTTTAAATTTTTTTATAGGTCGTTTATTTTTCCTCGTGGAAAAAATTTTCTTATTTGTAAAACTATTTACAATATCCCAAAACTCTTTCTGTGAAATATCAATATAGTTGCAAAATTGATTAATTATTTTATCCGAGCATACTCCGTCATAATCATTAACTATTTTAATAGCATCTTCTCTTGAAAGCTCATTTTCTCTAATAAGAGTATTTACTGTATCTGTTGCTCTACCGAAACCGAACTTAAAATATTTAATCATCATATTTATATTTGTGTATTCCTCGTCCAACATACTTGTTTGAAGGTAGTCACCAGTAATTTTGCTACTTTTTTTATTATAATTTAACCCATGAAGAATGGAAAATATTGAATTATCTAACATTGTCCACTTATCAAGTGCAGGTCCTAAATAAATTGTATTTATTTTATGTTCATCAATCTCATTTTTTTTGGGATAAAAATAATCCTCATAAATTGATGGGTATCTTCCTATTTCTTTAATCCACTTTTTTGATCCTTCTGTCAGTGTATTCATCTTACTCAGATTGTTTCCGTCGAATATATTTGAGCCAAGTGTTGCTTTATCTCCAGTTTGAGTTGCTGGATTATCTCCCCAAAAGATAATTTTTATATTTTCCTCAATAGCAATCTTCGGCACAATAGAATGCAATACCATTTCAGTTGCTTTACTAACATTTCCAAAATTAATAAATCCTCTCTTGGTTAATTGTCTTGAGGTTTCAGGCGCGGGATTATAAGTGACAATGTCAAATCCTTGATTGATAAGATTTTTTAAATTTTCCTTACCCAATTCTGTTGATTGAATTGGTGGATAAGAAATACATACCAGTAAAGGCTTCATGCCTAGCCTGTCTCTCACCCAAAGTGCTTGTCTTGTACTATCCTTGCCGCCACTTACTCCCACTATACAGTTGTACTTAGGATTTTTTTCAATTTTTTTACTATTATTATCCAATTCGTTTAAATATAATTTTAGCGAATTTACTCTTGCCAAGTAGTTAACAAAACTGTGTTTTTGTTCTGATTGACATGGGAAACATCTTTTACCTAATTCGAAATAACCGTTTGGCCTTAAATTTGTACTTAGGCAGGTAGGACAGTAGTAAAAATATTTTTTCTTAGTTTTCATTTATTTACTGTCTAATAAATTTATAGTTGAAGCTAAATAAAATCCAACAGGTAAAAAATATATTATTGATATCCAGCTACTAAAAAAATTCATGCTTGGAGCAAAAGGCCATAAAGATATGTACATAGATATAATTAAGCACATTTGATAATCTGATATTTTTTTGTTATCTGAGTTTTTAAACATAAATAATAATTTTTCCAATAACTTATAAGTAAGGTATAAAAAGAGACTAAAAACTATTATAAAGCCCACAATTCCTGTTTCAGCTAACAACTGAAGGTAAGTATTATGTGAATGCGTAGCACAATGAATTTGCTCATATTCTTTTTGTGTACAAACTTTCCTATAAGATTTGGGTCCATGACCAAAAATAGGCGAGTCTTGAAACATCTGAAAACTATTTATATATATATTATGATGTTTCCATGAAAAAATGTATGACTTTTTATTCTCTTCAAGACCCATTTGTAAAATTGTTTTATCTACCATTCTCTCTTTAACGCTCGAGTAGTTTAATGTAACAATTGAAAGTAGGGCTATAGAAATAATTAAAGTAATTAGTCTTGTCACTTTATAATCATTAGAGAATACCAGTAGCATCACGCATGTTAAAGTTGTATAAAAAAAAGCCGTTCTTTCGCCAGAAAGAAAAACAAGTAAATCGATTAAGATAAATAATACTGCAGAAACTAATAATTTATATTTTCTGCTTATATCTGAAAATATAACTAGAGCTAATACTAATGGAAATAATCTAGATAAATAAGAACCCAAAATAAGTTCATTTCCAAAAAAACCGCTCACTCTTGTGCCACTATAGTCAAATCCTAATGAATTAGTGCCTAAGAAGTACTGAATGAAACCATCTATTACGACTATGAGAATCGTAATAATGGTACAATATGTAAATTTTTTTATAAAATTATTGTCTGTTTTTATAAAATAAAAACAACAGAGAGAAAATAATAAAAACCTAAAATAAAATAATGACGACTCTAAAGAATGTGTTGGATACGAAGATAAAAGAGAATTTCCTAAAATATAAATATAAAAAATTAAAAAAATTATAGTGAACCAGTTTTTATAATAATGCCAAAGAGAATTATTAAATGAAACAAAAATAAAATATATTGCGATAATACTCACAGCTAAATTTGACAAGAAAGGTCCTGTAACAAGCATAGCTGGCAATAAGTAAAATAAGTATGATATGAGCTTGTCGTATTTATAACTTTTAGAAATGCTTTTCATTATATTTGTAAAGAAGATTTTTCATCATTAATTCTACTAATAAGCTTTCGATTTTTTTTTATTAAATCTTCATTAAAAGTTATTGTTTGACTAATTCTATACTTTTTATATGGCAAAAATTTATTAATTATATTTTGCATCCACCATCGCCATGTTTTAAAAATTATAAATTTTTTTCTGTAAACTTTGTCCTTCCTTATATCTTCACTATTTATTGTTAAACTGCCTTTAATATTATTGATGTCAATATTTGGAATATAGTCCTGTGAACCGATTGATCTAAAACCTAAGTAGTTAAAAAATTTTTCTCTCATAAACGTAAGTTTCATTGAAATTGATGAATAAGAAACATTACTTTTTTTGCTTTTTTATAATTATTTTGAAGCTTTACCCTTTCTATATCACTCAAATTAAATATATCATTCAAAAAATTCATTGATCCTATATTTTCCAACGTCACTACAAAAACATTTTCAAATCTTTCCTTGTAAAGTTTTATTAAAAACTCAAGATCAAAAGCATCTTTATCAAATCTCAATAGCTTTCTATCTGATAGCCATGGTCTTAATATTTTATATTGATAATTAGATACAAAAAATTCATCAGGATTAATTATATTTCCTTCGTGAATTAATTGCTGATAAAGACTGGTAATGTAACTAATAGGTTCGCGAATTGTAATAATTATACTCGCATTTTTTCCAAATAAAGACAGGTTTCGATTTGCTGCTTGCTCCCAATAATGTGGATTATAGTCAACTAAACCCTCTGCGCTTAGAAGAATTTTTTTTTCTATTTCAGAAAAGTACTTAAATTTAATGTAATCATTTTCCGTTGGAATAAATTTTCTTCTCCTTAAATCAATAAATTCGTGGGGGTTATAGGTTAAATTTTTTAGAGAACTTAATAATGGAAAAACTGATCTTTGCAAAGTTGTTGTGGCAGTTTTTGCTAAGCCTACATGAACAATTAACATTATATAAATTTTATAATGGATTTATGAAAGAAATTATATATTTGTCTCATATCTTAATTGGTTGCGGGGGTAGGATTTGAACCTACGACCTTCAGGTTATGAGCCTGACGAGCTACCAGACTGCTCCACCCCGCGATACTGTATCTGTGACTAGAATTCTCTAGTAAACTTAATATTAGCCACAAAGCAAATAGAAGCAAATATTTGTCATCAAATCTTAATAATTGATCTTTTCTCAAAGCCATAATTACTAACTAAAGCAAGACCTTATAACATTTACTCTAACATTCGTTTCTTATACCTGATAAACATCGACAAATTACACTAATAAAAAAATGAGTCAATTTTTAGATAATTCTATTTTTTTATATATTATGCTCATTTTAAGACTTAATAAATACTGATTTTTTTGAAGATTGTGCAAATTAGTAATATTTTAAAATTTATTAAAAAAAATATGTGCCTATATGAAAATAATATTAATGAAATTTTAATGACTTTCTAATGATAAGATTAAATTTAATTTTTAAAGTTGAAGTGCTTATACAATGAATATTCTATTAAACATAATTTTATTTATTGTTTTCTTCTTAATTTTTACTCCGATTAATATTCTACTTAAGTTAATAGGTTATGATCCACTTCAAATCTTTTCAAAAAAAAATAGAAATTCCTTTTGGACAAAAAAAAATAATACAGGAACCAAGTATGTCAGATAAGGACGTGTATTTATTGGGAATATCTGCTTTTTATCATGATAGCGCAGCATGTATATTATTAAATGGTGAGATTATTGCCGCAGCTCAAGAAGAGAGATTTACAAGAAAAAAACATGATAAAAATTTTCCTTTAAAAGCAATAGTGTATTGCCTGAAGGAAGCCAACATTTCACCTGATAAGTTAGCAGAGATTATTTTTTATGAAAATCCATTGTTAAAATTTGACCGAATACTTAATACTTATTTAAGTTTGTCACCATTAGGGTTTGATACTTTTGTTCCTGCAGCGAAGGAATGGTTGAAAAATAAGCTCTACCATAGCAAAATAATTTCTAAAAATATGAATAAAATTGTAGATAAAGAAATAAATTGGAAAAGGAAAATAAAATTTTCTAATCATCATTATTCCCATGCTTCAAGTGCTTTCTTTCCATCTCCCTTCGAAAGAGCTGCAGTGCTAACATTGGATGGCGTAGGTGAGTGGTCTACAACGTCCATAGCTATTGGTAATAAAAGTAATTTAAAGATTATTAAAGAAATTAAATTTCCACATTCTCTTGGACTATTGTATTCTTCTTTCACAAACTATTTAGGCTTTAAGGTTAATTCTGGAGAGTATAAGGTAATGGGACTTGCCCCTTATGGATCACCAAAATACTCAAAAATTATTAAAGATAATTTAATTACCATTTTTAAGGATGGAAGTTTCAAATTAAATATTAAATACTTTAGTTTTCCGAACAGTAAAAAAATGATAAATCAAAATTTCTGTGAATTATTTAAAGGTCAAGTACGTACACCAGAAAGTGAAATCACACAAAGAGAAATGGATATAGCTGCTTCAATTCAAGAAGTGACTGAGGAAATTCTTGTTCTAATGGCTAAACACATAGCAAAAGAAACTGGTGAAAAAAACCTTTGCTTAGCTGGAGGAGTAGCTCTTAATTGTGTCGCTAATGGTTTATTGCAAAAAGAAAAAATATTTGATGACATTTGGATACAACCTGCAGCTGGTGATGCTGGTGGCTCAATTGGCGCTGCATTGGCATATTGGTATCAAAATTATTCTAATAAAAGAATTATTAATGAAGGAAGGGATTCTATGAAAGGTTCTTATTTAGGACCTTCATTTGACGATAATTTGATTGAAAAAAAGCTTGTTGAGTGTAATGCGGTTTTTAAAAAACTCCATTTAGACGATACGATGAAAATAGCTGCAAAATTACTAGCTAGTCATAAAGTCATTGGATGGATGCAGGGACGAATGGAATTTGGTCCACGTGCTCTTGGAAATAGAAGTATTTTAGCAGATGCTCGATCTCCATTTATGCAAAAAAAACTTAATGTTAAAATTAAAAATAGAGAAAGTTTTCGCCCGTTTGCTCCAAGTGTCCTATCTGAAGAGTTGGAAAAGTGGTTTGACTTAGAAGTTGAAAGCCCATACATGCTTCTAGTTGCAAATGTAAAAAAAAACAGAAGATTAGATGAAAATAATATAATGAACGAGGATTCATCAGGTTTTGCTAAATTAGAAATACAGCGTTCCATAGTTCCAGCAATAACACATGTAAATTACTCAGCTCGAGTTCAAACAGTCAATGAAAAAGAAAACAATCTATTTTATAAATTAATATACGAATTTAACAAAATCACATCCTGTCCTATGATTATTAATACCTCATTTAATGTCAGAGGAGAGCCCATAATTTGTGATGTTGTCGATGCATATAATTGTTTCATGATGACAGATCTAGACGCACTATTTATCGGCAATTTTTATCTAGAAAAAAATCAACAAAAAAAGAATTTTAGTGGAAAGACTTTTAGTAAGCATGAACTCGATTAGTAATGAATTAATAGAAAAGATAATTTTAAGAATTCCAATTCTTGAAGGACTGAATGACTTCATTTTAAGAATATATGATGAAAATTTTACTTTAGAGATAAAAGATCTAAGTAAAAACAATATAAAATCTTATGACTTAGGAATAATAGATAAAAAACAGAATATTAACAATATTTCAAAAGCAAGACAATTTGCATTCCCAAGTAGTATTTATGGCCACAGATATGGAAAAAATATGACAGCTGAATGGGATACAAGAAGTAACTTAGATAATAATGTATATTGCACAGATAATGAAGGTTTATTAAAAAATAGTGCCTTGCATGAAAATTCTTCAAAACGAGTAATGCAAGCAAGCAAGAAAAATATTCCTGTAATATTTTTTTTTGGTGGATCCACTATGATGAGCATGGGTGGTTTAATTCCAGATTTTTCTATACCTGCTTTAGTAGAAAATATTCTTTATGAAAAATATAAAAAGGAAGTTATTTGCGTCAATTATGCTTTAGGAGGAACATGTTCGCGTGAAGCACTAGATTTATATATTCATGATGCAAGAGTATTGTCAAAAACTGCAGATGTTATTTTTTATGATGGCTGGAACTGTGCAAGCTATCTTTCACAAATGCATCGCATAGCTCAAGACGATAATTCAAAGAACTTGGTTTCATACGGTGACACAAAGGCTACTATTCAGCATAATTATGTGCTGTCTAATCTATATAGTCTTAGATGGCATTTAACTTACGTGTTTAAACTATGTCTAGCTAATATATTTCAAGCATTTACTTTCTTTTTACCGAATAGTTTAAGAAAATTCTTTTTATCCATTCAGACAAGGCTCCTTCCTTTAAGTTCTTCTCAGATTTCAAAAAAGCTGCTTAAAAACGCAGATGAGACTGAAGATTCAATTAAAAATGCAATTGAAAATGCTGTAAATCAATATATTGATATTCATGAATGCGTTCGCTCCATTTGTAATGGCAATAATTCAAGTTTTATATGGATACAACAGCCTCTTACATGTTGGGGGAAGAAAAGATTAACTCCTAATGAGTCAAAATGGCTATCGTCAGGTATAAGTACAACTGACATTAAAAACTTATATAAATTTGAAAAAAAATTTAAAGATATTTTTAAAACTAAAACAAATAATCATATGAAAGAAGTATTTCATGATTTTACTGGCATTTTTGATAAAATCGATGATGAGTTATATATAGATTCTGGTCATTTAAATCGTCTTGGAAATCTAATAGTAAGCTCACATATTGCTAAACTAATAAATGATAAAAAAAATCATTAAAATGATCAAGCGAATAATATTTATATTTAAGAAAATTTTTCTTAGAAATAAAAAATTTAAAAAAGAGAAAGACTCAGACAATGATAATTACCCACTTTGGTAATTTGATCATTGATGTTTGAACATTATGGTACTTTTGCAAAGGCGACTAGGGTGTCAGTTGCATCGATGCTAACTAATGACCTCTCATAAGCATCAAAAAGTTCATCTGAGTCCATTGATGAGAATGGTGAAGTATGACCTCCAGGCGTACCATTAACAAGCCAATTTAAATGATTAGATAAAGGATATCGCTGAACTCCTTCAACGTAAATTTCTTTAAAGCCTGCAAACTCTAATATTTTATTTAATGAATAACGAGTATGTAATATTAAATGCTCACTCCATAATGTAAATTGCTTGAAATCTTCACAAGATAATTTAGATAGCAGAAAATCATTGGCATGTGGAACTTCAATTAATATCAATCCACCACTAACAATTTTCTTAGAAATTTTATTTAGTATATCTAATGGATTTGGTAAATGTTCTAAACAATGGAAGGAGACCATTATATCTAATGATTTGTCCTCAATATCATCAAGGCTTTCGAGACAATTGATATGTTCTTTCAGTAGCGAATTTCTATATCCTTTTGAAAACTCAATACCACAAGCAGTTTGACACCTTGACGCAATTTCACGTAGAAAATCTCCACTGCCACATCCAAAATCAGCCATTTTCTTATTAGTTACATACTTAAGGTATTTTTTTACGCGCCTATCAACATCTTTTCTTCTCTCTAAGTCTACTTTATCATATTCTGTTTCCTTGTAGTGACTTTCTCCAAGAAAAAAGTCATCAACATATATTATTCCACTTTCTTTGTCTTTCCATACCCTCAAATTTTCGACATCTCTTGTTCTCTCATTAAACAGTATCCTGGTTTTCTCTGAAGAAAGACCAAGTTTTTCTAGAGTTTGAAAGATTAATGAGTGCATAGTAATTTTTTTTATTTGGATTCTAATTTACTAATTTTTAGTTTGATTTAATCTTGTAAAATATTTTTCTCCTAAACATAGCTCTATTTGCTTCTTGTTATAGATGCCAAGAGGTATTTCACTTAGTTCAAAATAATGTTGATCTGCATTGACATCATGACAGTAAATCCAATTTCTTTGAAAGTTTGACTTTAAAAATCTTGCATTGGCGGTCCTACCATCTGTTACTATTAAAGTCCCAGGAAGTAGGAAATGCTCTATTGATAATAAGTCAGCTGCCATAGGTAATCTGTCAGGATGATTAGTCGTAATTCCTCTAATATCACCTTCTGGAGAGAATTGATCAGGTCCATCAAGATATATGAAGTCAGGACAAATATTTGGCATATTTTGGTAAAATGTACAGATGCGACCGTTAAACGTTCCCATGTCTAGTTTAGAAAAGTGATAGTGGACGTTTTGAGTATTGGATTTACTTTTTACTTCATCAATCCATTTCTTGTAATTATCAACACTATGACATTCAAAGAGATTACTTCTTCTTAAGCCTTGAAGCTCCAAATAGTAATTATCTTTATTTTTTCTTATAGCATCATCAAATACAATTGTTGATTTTCCAATTCCAAATTCAAGAATAGTTGTCACTTTGCGTGTATTGATTAAATAATGCAATCGACACAAATCATCCATTTCCGGTGTATAGGCAGTTTCTAAATTGGGCGATACAGAGTAGAAAGTGTCCCTAATTATTTTTTTTTCTACATCGCCGTAATCGTCAAGATTAATTCCTACCAGTTTATCTATTGAATGTTCGCTAATATATTCCTTATAACTTAAATCGGCGAATAAATGTTCAGCTAGAATACTATCTTCAAAGATCATTTTTATTTTTTACTAATTTATTTATTTAATTTTTATTATATAAGATCGCCAATACATTCACCTAAGACTTCTATGCCTTCTTTTAAAGCATCATCTGTAATTGTTAGAGGTGGCCCAATTTTAATAGACTCTCGTCCCGTGTGAACTACTAATAGACCCTTTTCGTAACACTTTCTTGCAATTTTAGAAGCAACGGAACCATCTGCCGTATTAGTTTCCCTATCTTGGAACAAGATTGCAGCAATCAAACCTTTGCCCATCACATGGCTAATTCTTCCATTCGATTTATCTTTTATATCCATTAATGCAGAATTTAAGATCTTACCTTTTCTATTTGTTTCAGAAATCAGATTTTTACTTTCAATTTCCTCTATTACTTTCAAGCCTACTGCGCAAGCCATAGGGTTAGCTGAGTGAGTACTGCTCATATTTCCTATTTCTGGTAGATCCATTATCTCTTTCTTTCCTATAACTCCGGAAAGAGGATATCCATTGCCCATGCCTTTACCGCAACATATTAAATCAGGCTCTACATGATAATGTTCATATCCAAATGCTTTACCTGTTCTTGCAAAACCAGCCTGCATTTCATCGAATGCTAGAACTATTTCATTTTCATTACAAAAATTTCTTACTGATTTAACATAATCTTCCGGATAGAATACTGCTCCCCATCCTTGAAATGTTTCTAGAATCATACCGCATAAATCCTCTTTTGGATTAATGCCAGAATGTATTAATTTATCAATATCCTCTCTAAAGAAAGCTTCGCCTGATTCATCTTTTATAATCCATGGATAAGGAAAGCGGAGATGATGAATATTTGTGTCGTGATACCCTATCCACTCTTTTTGAGACATATTTCCGCTCATCATTTGAGCTCCCATAGTCCTTCCATGCCAATTATTTTCGAGTGAAATTATACCAAGCCTTTTTTTATTTTTTTTCATGCCATTCATTCTCATTAGTTTCAACGCAGCTTCAGTTGCCTCTGTGCCTGCAGACATTAAAAAGGCCTTTTCAAATCCAGGACCACAAAACTCAATGAGTTTAGTCAAATATTTTTCTCTAATTTCATTCCCATACGCATAACAACCTAACAAAGGTTTTTCTAGCATTTTAGATATCATTTTAGATATCTCAGGATTTGAATGTCCGACATTTGAAAAAAAAATTGCAGATGTAAAGTCAATAAATTTGTTTTTTTTGATATCGTAAATATTGTAATCAATCGCAGAATTCCATATGATTGGAAGTTGACCGTGCATGGATCTTGACTCTTTGTCGTCTAATTTTTCTAAGATCTCCATTGTACCGGGGCAAGGAATTGCAGTATTAATTTCTCTGTGTTGAGTTTTAATTTTTTTAACTTCTTTTGGTATTCTTGAAAAATGGTCCATTAATTAATCTTTGAAAAGTTTAGTAAATATATTATTTGACTTTGATGTTAAATATTCAAGATACTCAAAATCTTCCATGGAATCAACCTCTTGTGCTGTATTTGTAATAAATGGCATTATTTTAGAACCATGTAGTTCTTTTTTTTGAATTATACGATCTTTGCGCAATACATCAACATAACCATTTGCTTGATATGTAATTGGAAAATCTTGTCTTGGTGCGTTTGTATCAATATTTTTGTTTCTTAAAAAACTCAAAGGTGTCAAAACATTGTCGTTAATTTCAAAAGTTTTATAAGACGTCTCAGACATTTCGTGAACAGACCTTAGCGAATGATAATGACTTTCTTTACAAAAAGATGAAATAGCTTTGTCAATGATTTCTGGATCTCGTAATGGTGTTGTAGGTCTTATATGTACTATATATTTTGGTGAATATTCAATTTCACTAAATTTATTTATAGCATGATAAACAAACTCGTAATCAGACGATGTATCAGTTGAAATATTCTTTGGTCTTATAAAAGGAACTTCAGCACCGCAATTGATTCCTATTTTAGCATATTCTTTGGAGTCAGTAGATAAAAAGACTCTATCAATTAATGTCGATTTTTTGGCAGCCTGTATAGACCATTCAAGCAAGGAATAGCCCGACAACAATTTCAGATTCTTATCTTTTATTGACTTTGAGCCTGAACGCGCAGGTATCAAAGCAGCCACACTGCTCATAACATCTCTACTAATTCAATTCTTGTTTTATCAGGATCAAAACAAAAACAGACTTTTGCAATACCCTCAGATGAAAGCACAGGTCCGCTTATGAATTCTACACCATATTTTGTTAACTGTTGATAAGCCTCATCTATATTATTAACCTGAAGCGCAAGGTGACAGGCCCCTACATTATAAACTTCAAAATTTATTGTTTTAGTAGGATGAGTTACATAATCAAGTAACTCCAATACAGATCCATCATCAGCTTTAAGCTTAATCATATGGACATTCCCTTGTTTTATTCCAGTAATCTTGTTTATGTAATCACTTGAGTCCCAAAAATCTTGAATAACATCCAATCCTAACAAATCTCTGTAAAAATGAAGAGACTTTTCAATATCTTTACAGATAATACCAGTATGCCTAAAACCTTTTACTATTTTCATAATATTTTTTAAACGCTTCTACCACCATCCATTATAATTGACTGACCAGTCATAAAATCACTTGAGTCCGTTGCTAAAAATACTATTACATCTTCATATTCATTTAAATCTGCCCATCTATTCAGCAAAGTTCTTTTTTTAACATTTTCGTATAGATGCTTAGGTTGGTTTGTATATATACCGCCTGGAAGTAAAGAATTTACTCGTACATTTTTTCTCCCCCAGTACTCGGCTAAGTATTTAGTCATACCAATTAAAGCTGTTTTGACCACGGAGTATCCAATAGGTTTAAAAGATGAAATATCATCAAAACTCTCAGTCGGTGAGTACACTCTTTGATCAGGAGCCCTTATGGCTAAATCCGAGGAAATATTTATAATCACACCACCACCCATATCAGACATTTTCTCCCCAAAAACTCTTGAGCATATAAATGCTCCAGTAATACCAACGGCAATTTCCTCATTCCATAAATTCATGTCATAATCCTCAACCTTACCAGAAATTTCCTTAAGATTATCCATTTTGGGATTAACGGCTGCATTATTAATAAGGATATTTATTTTCTGATTTTTACTATCTAATTTATTGGAAAAGTCTTCAACATTTTTTAAATCAGTAATGTCTAGATTATAACATTCTACATCAGCACTAGGAATTTCATCAATTATCTTATTTTTAGCTAAAGCTAATTTCTCTTCATCTATATCAACTAATATTGATTTTGCACCCACACCACATAGTGCGATTGCATGCTGTGGACCTAATAAGCCTCCACCCCCAGTTATTAATGCAACTTTACTTTCTAAAATATTATTTTTAAAGTTTCTCAAAATAATTAATATTAAATTCAGTATTAAAAATTAGTATGGCAATCAATCATGAATTTATATTATATTTATTAAAAAAAGATATAAGAAAAAAAATTAATAATTTAATTTGTCTTCGAGACCTATAAGTAGAATGTCTAGGTATAATCTATAATAAAACGCATCAACGTTAATATAAAAGTAGGGATAAAACTCATTTCCTTGTCTTGTCATAATATATAAATAAGTAGTATGAGATTTTAATAAGAAAATCTAGCTGTGAAATATCTATTAAAAACAAAGATTGATATATTATTTTATGTATTTAAAACAATTTTTTAAAAACCAATTTCTTTATTATTTAAAATATTACAAGGGAGTAAATTTCATTTTTAGTGTATACTTAATCTATGTGTGGTATTTCAGGCATTTTAATAAATGATAATTCTATTTCAAAAAAAAAACTAACTTCCAATATCAACAAAGTTAATAATACAATGAACCATAGAGGACCGGATGACGATGGCCTCTGGGTCAATGAGTCAAAAGGAATTGGCTTAGGTCATAAAAGACTTTCAATTATAGACTTGAGTAAAAATGGTAGACAGCCTTTTGTATCGAGTTCAGGAAGGTATAAATTAGTTTTTAATGGTGAAATATATAACTATGTAGATATTAAAAAAGAATTATCTGTTAATAAAAATATTAAATGGAAATCCTCCTCAGATACAGAAGTGTTAGCTGAAGCAATAGAAATCTGGGGAATTGATAAGACTCTTGAAAAAATATCTGGTATGTATTCTTTTGCAATTTGGGATGATCATAAAAATATTTTGTCCCTCATAAGAGATAAATTTGGGATAAAACCTTTATATTATGGATACATAGATGAAGCATTAGTTTTTTCCTCTGAATTGAAAGGAATTAAAGCATACGCATCTAACAAATTAGAAATCTCAAAAACTGCATTAAATAACTTTTTAAGATACAGCTATGTTCCTAACCCCCAAACAATATACAAATGCGTATTCCAATTAGAACCTGGACAAATAATTACATTTCATCGGGGTAAAAAAATTAATGAAAAAAAATTTTGGAATTCATTTGAACAAGCAAACGAACTGAAAAAAAATAAATTTTATCAAAATGATAATGACGTAATGAAAAATTTAGAAAAGGTCATTTTAGAGTCTGTTGAAAGTCATATGATATCTGATGTGAAAGTAGGTGCATTTTTGTCAGGTGGAATAGACTCCACGTTAGTTACTGCTATGATGCAAAGAAGCTCATCAATTAATGTTGACACTTTTTCAATCGGATTTGAAAATGATTTATTTGATGAATCTAAGTATGCAAAAGTTGTTGCAAAAGAATTAAAAACGAACCATCACGAATACATTCTTAAAGAGAAGGAGCTTGAGGACTCAATCTATAAAATTCCAGCTATATTTGATGAACCATTTGGAGATTCTTCTAGTATACCTACACTTCTACTTTCTCAAAAAACATCAGATAATGTAAAGGTTGCTTTAAGTGGCGATGGTGGTGATGAGATGTTCGCAGGATATAATAGATATATATACGCTAACAAAGTCTGGAAATTTTTAGACTCAAGAAGTAAATTAGAAAAAAATATTTTAGCTACATTTTTAGAATCACAGTCAGAGAAAACGATTAATTTTTTATCACCTTTATACAAGTTTATTTTAAAAGATCTCAAATTACAAAATTTTGGACAAACATTAAAAAAAATTCCAAAGTTAATAAATTCAAAAACAAAACTAGAGCTTTATCACAACATAATCTCAATCATTAAATCACCAAATATCTATATTATGGATGAAATGAGGTCAAAAGTAACTTATGAAAAACATAAGCTGTTAGATAATTTCGAGTTTATTGAACAAATGATGTTAAGTGATCTAAACGATTATCTTGTAAATGACATATTGTGTAAAGTAGACCGCACGTCAATGCACCATTCATTGGAAGTAAGAGTGCCGCTAATAAGTCAAAAAGTCTTTGATGCAGCATGGAAAATTCCATTAAGTTATAAATTAAGTGAAAGAGGAAATGGTAAAATTATTTTAAAAAAGATATTAGGAAAATATTTAAATACAGATATTTTTGATAGACCAAAAATGGGTTTTGGTATCCCAATTGATCAATGGTTGAGGAATGAACTTAAAGGCATGTTACAAGATGTGCTTGGAAATAAGAGCTATGATAATTCTGGATTACTAAATTATAGTGAAATAAAGAAAACAATCTCTAAGCATAATAAAGGAAGTAATTATGGATCAGAATTATGGAACCTTTTAATGTTTGAGTTATGGTATAAATCTCAAAAGTCCGTTTAAAAAGTTATTGTATAATTTTATAAGACAATTTTAATATGTGTCTTTGCTATTGAGAAGCCTTAGCTCACTTTTTACCATAATTTTAACAAGTTTTTCTATTGTAGTTTTTGGCTTCCAATTAAGTATTTTTTTTATTTTTGAATTATCTCCCAGCAGAAATTGAACATCATTGGGGCGGTAAAATATGGGGTCAATAGCAATTATTTTTTTCCTTCGTATGAGGTCAACTCCAATCTCACGCTCGTTTTTGCCCTTCCAGGCTATATTCATTCCTAATTCTTGAGCGACAAGTTCAGCAAAATACCTAACAGAAATACTTTTACCTGTTGCTACAACAAAATCATCAGGTTTCTCGTGTTGAAGTATTTTCCAAAAAACTTCAACATACTCTTTTGCATACCCCCAATCTCTCTTAGCATCTAAATTACCTAAATATAGAATATTTCTTTTTCTCAACTTTATTTCACACAAACCACGAACTATCTTTCTTGTAACAAAATTGATGCCTCTTCTTGGTGACTCATGGTTAAACATAATTGAGTTAGAAGCGAACATGCCAAAATTATCCCTGTAATTTGCAGTTGTATGAAAACCTAGTACTTTCGCTGAAGCATAAGGCGACTCTGGTTTAAACACAGTTTCTTCATTTTGAATAGAGTCTCTAGAGTTTCCAAACATTTCTGAAGATGATGCTTGAAGATATTTGGTATCTTTTTTAATATTTTTCAGAGCTTCAAGTATTCTAATGGGGCCCAAACCTACAACATTATATGTATACTCTGGAACTTCAAAGCTTACTCTTACATGGCTTTGAGCGGCAAGATTATACACTTCGTCAGGCATGATTTTTGAAATTAAAGATTGCATTTGAGAACTATCCGTAACGTCGCCATATTCTCTAATAAGATTATTTGCAGTAGTTTCTTTATTTGAAATAGATAATAAATGATCAATTCTTCCAGTATTTGGGATAGATGATCTTCTTACTAAACCATGAACTGTATAACCTTTTTTTAATAATAACTCCGCAAGATAACTACCATCCTGACCTGTGACGCCAATTACAAGGGCTTTTTTTTTCATATTAAGTTTAGTTTTTAATAATATAATTAATTATAGCAAAAATAGAAAATAATAAACTTTTAACCATCCTGATTAGAGAATTCTTTGTAATTCCCGATTGTCTATTATAAAATGTTATGGGAATTTCTTTTAATTCCAATCCGTAATAATTTTTATGTAAATAAGATAATTCCCAAAAGAAACCTGGGTGACTAAGCGTTCGTGGGGAAATATCTAGCTTAATATTGGGAACAATTCTAAAGCTATGAGATAAGTCAATGGCTTTCATAATAAATATTTTTGAGTAAATAATATTGATCATATAACTCAATATAATTCTTGTCCTATCTACATTAATTAATTTTGATTTTGACTTATATCTACTCCCAATAACTATACACCCTGGTGATCTTGCAGAAATTATTCTTTTTATATCGTCAACATTAATAGATAAGTCACAATCTAAAAATAAAATGTAATCGCCCGACGCACTTTTATAGCCCTCTAAAAGAGAATTACCAAGGCCTTGCTTTTTTTTAATTATTATAAGTTTTATTTTATTTTCTTTTTCAAGCTTAATGAGATGCTCCAATGTACCATCAGTACTCATGTCGTCGACAAAAATTATCTCATATTTTATTTTTATTTCTTCAAAAATATCATTAATTTTTGCTATAGTGGGAAATATGTTATCTACTTCATTTATTGTTGGTACAATTATAGAAATTTTGTCATTCACTTACTTTGATTCCAATAATTTATTGTAGTTCTTATTTGAGACTCAATATTTGTATTGGGCTTAAAGCCCAATTTTTTTAATTTATCTATATTCATTGACCAATTATCGGCCAAATTTGTATTATTAGTTTCGTTGAACTTTATCTTGTCAAATTTAATTCCCTTGAGTTTGGCAATTATTTTTATGATTTCTGAAACCTTATATCTCTTCCCTGAACTAATATTATAAATATCAGATTTTATAAATTTTTTTCTTATTAAAATCTCAATAGCTTTTACCATTTCCTCTATGTACATCAGATCACGCGTTTCATTACCTGATCCGTAAAAATTATAGGATTTATTTTTTTTATCTAATTTTTTTATTGCGTCATAAACCAATTGTCTGCTCAGCGCTGGGCCAAAAGTTGAGGCAAGTCTTAGAATAGTTATTTTTAGATCAAATTTATTTGAATAAAATCTACATTGAGCTTCTGAAATTACTTTTGATATAGCATAATAAGAAATAGGATTTAGTTCACCTTCTTCAGATTTTGGTTTTTTACCAGATTTATAAACACCAATAGTTGATGAAAAAAAGAATAGTATATTATTATCTATATTTTTAATTGACTCAAGAATGTGTACAAGGGGTAAATTAGATGATTTATAGTCATACAGATATTTTTCATTTGAATTTTCTGCAGCAGGATTTCCACTTAAGTATAAAATAGTATGAGGAGAGATTTTTTTTATTATATTAAAAATTTCTGCATAATTGTACTTTATTAAAGTAATCTTCTTATTAATTATTTTTTTTGTTTTAATTGATTTACCAATATTTCCTACTGGATAGATCTTTACATTAGCGTGCTTATCTAACCTCTTAATTAAATGTTGACCTATAAATCCTCTTCCACCAAAAATTAATATTTTTTTTTGTTTCATATAATAAGCTGTTTACTTTATTAAAATATTACTATCAATTAAAACTATATATTTAGATTCTTAAAATTTTAGATTTATATTATATTGTTTATTGTAAGTTCAAAAATAATTTAAATGATAAATCTTGACAAAAAATCCTATATTTTAAGTTTCTCACTATTAATATCACTACTTTCATTATCTAAACTTCTTTATTACGGCCCGTCTAATATAGAGTCATATTCTGAAGATATTTATACCTCTATTAAATTCTTTCACTCTTTATTTGGAAATGGCAGTGTATTCTGGAATGGCCAAATGGGTCTAGGAGCTCCAGCTCCAAATATCCCTTCACTAATATACCATCCACTTTTTTTATTTTCATCTTTATTAAGCATCAAAACAATACTCTTTATCTTTTGGATATTTCATCAAACACTCGCGTCGTTTTTTTTTATAAAAATATGTAAGTCTCTAAATATAAATAATGTTTTTTCAATAATAGCGTGCTTACTTTTTGTATTCTCATCACCTACAATTAATTACTCATTACACGACGATTGGGCAACAGTTTGGCTTGCGTGGACAATGTTACCATGCATAACTTATTTTCTTATTCAAACATTAAAATATGAGAAAGTATTAAACTGGTTAGTACTTACAATACTGATAGGCTTTACTATTTGTAATTCAAATCCAAACTATGTCATTGTATATGGATTAACTTTAATAATAGTAGTTTGTTATATATTATATAAAACTAAAAATTTGGCCGCCATCAAACGATTATTTTATGTAATTGTGCTCTCGGTATTAATTTGTTCAGCTCATTTATATTATACAATTAACGAAACTTTATTGTTTATTTTAGAACAAGCTCCCGAACGTCCACTTGTTAGAGAATACACAATATTAAAGATACTTTATTATAATCTATACCCTCTAGACCAGTATCTTTTAAATTCTTTACTTTATGAAGATCTAAGTAATGCGCTATCTAAGTTTTTAGCGTCGTTGACAAATCCATCTTCTAGAGTCCCCTTTTTAGGAATTATTTTTCTGTCTATTTCATCATTTATGTCATGCTTGTTATTTTCAAAAAATAATCATTATTTTGCAAATAGTATAATACTGAAGTCCTTTGTTGTCGGGTTCCTCGCTAGTTTAATATTATCTTTAATTCCAAATGAATATTATCTTAATACTTTGCATTCAGGCACATTTAGGGATCCTATGATTTTTTTTGGATTATTAATTTCAATATTCTCAATTCAGAAACTATTTTTGTCACAAAGAACTTCATTTAAAGTCTTTAGTTATATTTTATTATTTATCCATATAATTCAGATATCGATATATGTATATTTCTCACTATTTGCATCATTAGATAACTCTTTATCTAATCATAATATTCAAAGTAGTGAGTTAAATTTTTACGAGGCTCCAAATGAAACAGATGAAATATATAAATGGATGATCGGCAATAAACAAAAATATGGAGATAAAATAGCTCTTTCTCCAAAAATACAGGATAATTTGAATTCCGAGAGTGCTGTTTATGGAAGCAATAATTTGTATTCTATTTCAGATTTTGATATTTTTTTTGGAATCCAAGTTCTGAATGCGCGGTACAAAGGTATTTCTGTAGATAAAATTTATCCTTCGGTAGCACAATCTAAAGGAGTTATTTACAGTAATTATGATCTGTTTGACAATCAAAGTCTTCTAAATCTTATTGGCATTAACTGGCTTTTAATTACTCGTAAAGAATTAAATGCCAATAAAGTTTCTAAGGAATTAATCGAAATTGATAAATTTTTAATTGAAAATGAAGAATATACTAGTGACAAGAATCGAGAACTTAGCACATCATATAAAGAAGAATGGGTTTTGTTACACAATCCAACTGCTTGGCCCGAGATTTTTCTTCTAAATAAAGAGGTGATTCATGAAAAAATAAAAACTCGATCCAATTGCTTACATAGATCAACTTTTTATAATTCTGCTATAAAAGAATTCAGCAGTAAAAAAAGATTACTATGTTTTGATATAGATTATATTAATAACTTTAAACCTAATAAACTTTCACTTTTTTTTGAGAGCAATAAAAATAATAAATATCAAATCAACTTAGAAGGTCTTGAGGAGAATTATGTCGTTGCCACATCATTCATGTATAGGTCAAATTGGACCGTGGAGACAAATGAAGGCAAAGAGTTAGAAGTTTTTCCATTTCTAGACTCACTTGTAGCTTTTAAAAACGAGAAGAATACCAATATGGTAATACTTACATACAAACCAGTTATAAGAATCTACTTAATTTTTTTATCTTTGACCACCTTGGGCATAGTCATATTGGCTTCTCTTCTCACTGGATACAAAATGTATTATTTAAAAAAATAAAATTTTCAATTCTCTTCGTATATATCTCTTGAGTATATCTTATTTTTGGCGAATTTCAGTTCACTTGAGAGCCTGTTTGCAATAATTAAATCTGATTTATCAACAAAACTGCTTAAGTCAGAAATGACCTCAATATCATTAAAAAAACTTTTATTAATAAATGGTTCATAAAGATAAATTTTTATATTTTTACTTTTTAGCTTTTCAATTATATCTAAAACAGCACTTTCTCTAAAATTATCTGATCCCTCTTTCATAATTAGTCTATAAACTCCTACAGATTTTGGAAATTTATTTAAAATTGAATTAACAACAAAATCTTTTCTTGTTTTGTTTGCATCTACTACTGACTTAATAATATTATTTGGAATTTCCATAAAATTATCCAGTAGTTGCTTTGTATCCTTTGGTAAACAATATCCTCCATATCCAAAAGATGGATTATTGTAATAATTGCCTATTCGAGGATCAGCACTAATGCCATCGATGATTTTTTTAGAAGAGAGATCTTGAATTTCAGCAAAGCTATCTAACTCGTTAAAAAAAGATATTCTCATAGCAAGAAATGTATTTGAAAATAATTTAACTGCTTCAGCTTCCTTAGAGTTCATGCTGAAAAGTTTCACTTCATCTTCAGATTTGAGTGAACATCCGATCAGTATCTTTCCAAATTTCACAGCTTTATCTGTATTGCTTCCAATTACAATTCTTGAGGGATATAGATTGTCATAAAGAGCCTTATTTTCTCTTAGAAACTCGGGTGAGAAAATTATATCCTCCTTTTGAAGTTTTAGTCTCATACGATCAGTAAAACCAAGGGGAATGGTTGACTTGATAATTATAAAGGCCTCAGGATTTTCTGATATACAATCCACTATTACTTTTTCGACAGAAGAAGTATCAAAAGAACCCGTTTTGATGTCATAGTTTGTTGGAGTTGCTATTATAACATAGTCAGCGTTTGCATAGGCTTCTTTCTTATCAAGTGTAGCATTTAATTTAAGATTCTTATTTTGCAGGTAGTCTTCTAATTCACGATCCTTAATTGGAGACTTTTTACTATTGATTAATTTGATTTTCTCATTTGAAATATCTAAAGCTGTAACTTTATACTTTTGTGAGAGTAGAACAGCAAGACTTAATCCAACATACCCTGTACCAACGATACATATTTTCATAATTAGAGGATAGTGTGCCAGAAATAATTGTAAAGTGACAAAATTTTCACGTTTTGTAGACCTGGCAATGTCCTACTCTCCCATGCCTTAAGACAAAGTACCATCGGCGCTGGAGCCCTTAACGTTCGAGTTCGAAATGGG
>MDTB01228315.1_pt1 | contig 22365 bp, 22 predicted proteins | sample 811161 | NCBI WGS metagenome assembly MDTB01 (sample SAMN05326650, study PRJNA326480) | marine metagenome | isolation source: seawater | place: Mediterranean Sea | collected 2009 | reverse complement strand
TTGGCTCCTCGGGCAGGACTCGAACCTGCGACCAATTGATTAACAGTCAACTGCTCTACCAACTGAGCTACCGAGGAATTTTATACAACATACTTTTTTTATCCAAATAAAACAACTTATTTTTTCATATTAATCAATAATTCGTCTATTAATATTATTTTAAGTATTTTTAATTTAAAATTAGTTAAAGAAAATTAATGAAACAATCTAATATGAGATTTAATAAAAAATTAAAATTTTTACTCAGAGCATTACCTGAAAAAATTAGACCTTATTATTGCAAAAATTTATCATCTTTATTTGTAAATAAAACTGACAGGAACAGAATTTATAATAAAATGGATAAATTTTTCTATTATCATTTACCTTTTCCTTTAATAAAACACAGAATTTTTTTTTCAACTGAGTCAAGAGGATTTGGTGAAGATGCATTTCATAGTATGTGGTATTTATTTTTTTTAGAATTTAAACCACGACTATGTCTAGAGATTGGTGTTTACAGAGGGCAAATGATTACATTATGGTCACTTATTTCAAAGTTATTGAATTTTGAGTCCAAAATTTCTGCTCTTGCACCGTTTGGACCAGCAAGTGATAAAGACTCAAAATATTTGGAAAATATAGATTACTTAAGTGACACCAAAAAAAATCATGATTTCTTTAAGTTAAAACAACCTGAATATTGCATTGAATATTCTACTTCAGCAAAAGCAAAACATTTTATTGAATCGAAAAAATGGGATTTAATTTTTATTGATGGAAATCATGATTATGAAGTAGTAAAGTCAGATTTTGAGCTATCAATGAATAATCTTTCAAAAAATGGCTTTATTATAATGGACGATTCTAGTTTATATTTCGATTTTAAACAAAAAAAATATGGAGGTTTTACTGGTCATCCAGGTCCATCAAGAGTAGCAAAAGAGATTGGGATGCAAAAAATGAAATTTTTTGGGGCTGTAGGGCACAATAATATTTTCAGAAAAAATGACTGATAAACTAAAGCATTGTTCATTTTTTTGGAGGCCACGCCCAGAATCGAACTGGGATAAAAGGATTTGCAATCCTCTGCGTAACCATTCCGCCACGTGGCCAATTTTTATAAATTAATAATTTATTAAAGCATTTGTATATTTTAATAAAGAAAAATCTAACTATTTAGGGTTGTAGCGTAATTGATATAAAGTAAATTAAATATTAATCATAAAATATGGAATTTAAGAAATATAACCATTCTGAAGAAGAAAAAAAAATCTCTGATTTTTGGATCAAAAATAATTGCTTTAAACCCAAAAAGGGGAAATTAAATAAGAGGTTTTCAATTGTTATTCCACCTCCAAATGTTACTGGCAAACTACATATGGGTCATGCTTTAAATAATAGCCTTCAAGATGTCCTCGTTCGTTTCAATAGAATGAAAGGACATGAAACCTTATGGCAACCGGGCACAGATCATGCTGGAATAGCAACTCAAGCAGTCGTTGAAAAAAACCTTGAAAAAGAAAACTTAAATAAAAATCAACTCGGAAGAGACAATTTTATTAAAAGAGTTTGGGAATGGAAAGAGGAGTCTGGAGGAATAATTTTAGACCAACTAAAAAAATTAGGTTGTTCTTGTGACTGGTCTAGAACTAGATTCACTATGGATAAAGATCTTTCAAAGGCAGTAATTAAAGTATTTGTCGATCTTTATAATAAGAAACTAATTTTTAAAGATACAAAATTAGTCAATTGGGATACTAAATTACAAACTGCTATTTCAGATTTAGAAGTAATACAAAAAGATATCAATTCTCAATTATATTATATTGATTATCCAATAGAAGGAGAAACAGATAAAATAACAATTGCAACTACTAGACCTGAAACAATGATGGGAGATACGGCTATTGCTGTTAACCCTAAAGATGAAAGATATAAATCACTAATAGGAAAAAATGTTTCAATACCGCTGGTTAATAGAACAATTCAAATAATTGCTGACCATTATGCTGATCCTGAGCAAGGTACTGGAGCAGTCAAAATTACTCCAGCTCATGACTTTAATGATTACGACGTAGGTAAAAGAAATAAACTTAAAATTATAAACATTTTGGAAAAAGATGGCACAATAAACAGAAAGGGAATAAAAGATTTTGTTGGATTAGATCGGTTTGAGGCTAGAAAATTATTAATCAAAAAACTTAAAGAAAAAGGTTTTCTTGTTAAAATAGATAATATTAAAAATAAAGTTCCATATGGTGATAGGTCTAATTCAATTATTGAGCCTTTATTAACAGAACAATGGTTTGTTGATGCAAAAAAATTAGCAAAAAAACCTATTAAAATTGTTAATGAAGGTAAAACAACTTTTTATCCCGAAAATTGGACGAAAACTTTTTTTCAATGGATGAAAAATATTGAACCATGGTGTGTCTCTCGTCAAATTTGGTGGGGACATAGAATTCCAGCTTGGTACGATGAAAATAATAATATTTTTGTAGCTGAAAATGAAAGTGAGGCATTAAAATTAGCAAAGAAAAAAAATAAAAAAATTATAAAACTAAAGCAAGAAACTGATGTTCTTGATACTTGGTTTTCATCAGCTTTATGGCCATTTGCTACATTAGGTTGGCCTAAAAAAACAATAGAACTTTCTAAATTTTATCCAACTTCTGTTTTGGTTACAGGTTTTGATATCATCTTTTTTTGGGTTGCCCGAATGCTTATGATGGGCAATTTTTTTAAAAATAAAACTCCATTTAGTAAAGTTTATGTACATGCACTTGTAAGAGATGAAAAAGGACAAAAAATGTCTAAATCCAAAGGTAATGTAATTGATCCACTGGAATTGATTAGTGAATACGGTGCAGACAGTTTGAGGTTTACTTTAATCTCCATGGCATCACCTGGTAGAGATGTAAAACTATCAAAAGATAGGATTGTGGGTAATAGGAATTTTATTACAAAAATATGGAGTGCCAATAATTTTTTAAAATTAAATAAGTGCAAATACGGTAAAAAAATTTATATAAATTCTATTAAATTGCCAATTAATCAGTGGATTTACAATGAGTTCGTATTAACACAAAACCTTGTATCTAAAAGTCTAGAAGTTTTTAGGTTTGATGAAGCAGCTAAGCATATATATAAATTTGTTTGGCACTCTTATTGTGATTGGTACCTAGAATTTTTAAAACCAATCTTTAATTCAAAAAATAAATCTGAATTAAATGAAGCAAGATTATTTTCATCCTTTATGATGGCTAACATCCTTAAATTACTCCATCCATTTATTCCTTTTTTTACTGAAACAATTTGGGTAAAAAATAATTACAAAAAATTATTTAAAACAAATTTAATTTCATCTGAATGGCCTGAGTACAAAATAAAAAAAAATTTTAAAATAAACTGTTCTAACATAAATAATTTAATTGAATTTGTGTCTAGCATCAGATCATCTAAAGCCGAGTTAAAAATTACTCCTAAATTATATTGCGATATTCATTTTTTAGAGAAAACTTCTAAATTAAATAAGATTATCAAAACTAATTTAATGTTGGCCAAACATGTTGGTAGAATAAGAAATATTTTAAAATCAAATAAAATAAGTAAAAATACTATTGAAATTTTATCTCAAAATGAAAAAATTTCTTTAAATTTTAATGAAAATATTGATTTGGCGTCTCAAAAGAATAGAATTTCACAAAAGATTGAAAATTTAAATACACAAATTAATGCTTTAAAAAATAAGCTTAAAAATGAAGCTTATGTAAAAAATGCGCCTAAAGAAATAGTTCAAAATGATAAAAAATTGTTAAAAGAATTAACTATTGAAGATAGTAAATTAAGAAGTATTGTATCCAGTATAAAATAAAATGTCTAAATTTAATAAAAAAAAATTACCAAGCCGTCACACCTCATTGGGACCTGACAGAGCACCTCACAGATCATTTTATTATGCTATGGGTGAAACAGAACAAGATGTTGCTAAACCTTTTGTCGGTGTTGTTTCAACTTGGAATGAAGCTGCACCCTGTAATACAGCGTTAATGAGACAAGCTCAATCAGTAAAAAAAGGAGTAAAAGAGAACGGGGGTACACCGAGAGAATTTTGCACGATTACTGTCACTGATGGCATAGCAATGGGTCATGAAGGTATGAAATCTTCTCTAATTTCAAGAGAGATTATAGCTGACTCGACTGAGCTCACTGTAAGAGGGCATTGTTATGACGCTTTAGTTGGAATTGCAGGATGTGATAAGTCTTTACCAGGATTAATGATGTCAATGCTTAGATTAAATGTTCCAAGTGTTTTTATTTATGGTGGATCAATTTTGCCTGGAAAATTTAAGGGTAATGATGTCACGGTTGTAGATGTATTTGAAGCTGTAGGAAAGCATTCATCTGGTAAAATGTCATCTGATGAATTAAGAGAATTAGAATTAGTTGCTTGTCCAAGCGCAGGAGCTTGTGGTGGACAATTCACAGCTAACACTATGGCTTGTGTTTCAGAAGCTATCGGTCTTGCATTACCTTATTCAGCTGGAACACCTGCTCCATATGAAGAGAGAGATAAATATGCTTTTGACAGCGGTCAAACTGTTATGAATTTATTAGAAAAAAATATTAAACCTAGAGATATTGTAACAAAAAAAGCATTAGAAAACGCCGCAACAATTGTTGCTGCAACTGGTGGATCTACAAATGCGGCACTCCATCTTCCAGCTTTAGCAAATGAAGTGGGAATAAAATTTGATCTAATGGATGTAGCAAAAATTTTTAAAAAAACACCGTATCTTGCAGATTTAAAACCTGGTGGCAAATATGTAGCTAAAGATATGTGGGAAGCAGGCGGAGTTCCAATGTTATTAAAAACATTATACGAAGGTTCTTATATTCATGGTGAATGTATGACTGTTACCGGCAAAACAATGAAAGAAAATTTAAAAAATGTAAAATTTAATACAAATCAAAAAGTTCTAAGAGAATTTAACAACCCGCTCTCACCAGATGGTGGAGTTGTAGGTTTGAAAGGTAATTTAGCTCCAGAAGGAGCGATTGTAAAAATTGCAGGATTAAAAAAATTACAGTTTACGGGTAAAGCTAGGTGCTTTGATAACGAAGAAGATGCAATGAAAGCGGTTCAAACAAAGAAATATAAAGATGGAGATATAATAATTATTAGATACGAAGGTCCCAGAGGAGGACCGGGTATGAGAGAGATGTTATCAACTACTGGAGCAATCTATGGTCAAGGAAAAGGAGAAAAAGTTGCTTTGATTACTGATGGTAGGTTCTCAGGCGCGACGAGAGGCTTTTGCGTTGGTCATGTTGGCCCAGAAGCAGCTATAGGGGGTCCAATAGCGCTTTTAAAAAATGGAGATATTATTGATATAGATGCAAAAAAAGGATCAATAAATGTGAGATTAACTAATGCTCAATTAAAAATTAGAAGAAAAAAATGGAAAGAAAAAAAATCTAGTTTTGGATCTGGTACAATCTGGAAATACGCCCAAACAGTTGGACCTGCATATCTAGGTGCTCCTACCCACCCAGGTAAGAAAAAAGAAGTTAAAGAATATTCAAAAATTTAATGAGAATACGTCCAGTAATTTTATGTGGTGGTTCAGGTACAAGACTTTGGCCTAATCAAAAAAATCACCAGGCAAAACAATTTATAGATTTTGGAAAATGGACATTATTCGGCAAAACTTTAGAGAGGTTAAAAAATCCAATGTTCGATAGTCCAATAATTAGCACTAATAAAAAATATTTAAGTGAGATTAAAAAACATTTAAGAAAAAAAAAAATTAAAAAATTTAAAATTATACTAGAGCCTGCAAAAATGAATACTGGACCTGCTATATTAAGTGCCTCATTAATTAAGGAAATACCTAATGAACAGCCTTTAGTTTTTCTATCATCTGATCACTTAGTTGAAAAAAACAATCAATTTAATAAATCAATTAAACTTAATAAAAAACATTTAAGTGACTCAAATATTTTTATTTTTGGTATAAAGCCTTCTTCACCTTCGAGTGAATATGGTTATTTTTTAACTAAAAAAGCAAATAATAACATCAACAAAGTTACAAAATTTATTGAAAAACCTCCTGCTAATAAAGTAAGAAAAATTATTAATCAAAATGCATATTGGAATTCAGGAATGTTTTTTCTTACAAAAAATTCTATTATAAATAATTTTAAAAAGTATCAAAAAAAAACTTATAATAGTTGTCTAGAAGCAATATCAAAATCAAAATATAAAAAAAATATTTATTATTTAAACAAAAAGGCATTTATGAAAAGTAATGTAAAATCATTTGATTATGCTATTTTAGAAAAATCAAAGAATATTAATGCTATAAAATTAAATATACCATGGTCTGATTTAGGAAGCTGGAAAGAAATTTGTAAGGTATATGGAAAATTAAAAAACAAATACAAAAAGAAAAAAAATATTTTCTATAGACCATGGGGAAAATACACAAACTTATTTCATGGAAAAAATTTTTTGATAAAAGAACTTTTTGTTAAACCAAATGGTATTCTAAGCTTACAAAAACATTTTCATCGTTCCGAACACTGGGTTGTTACCAAAGGTATACCTAAGATAACTCTTAATAAAAAAATTTTTAATTTAAAACCTGGGGAAAATATTTTTATACCTCTGGGTTCCAAACATCGTATTGAAAATCCGGGAAAAAAATCTGTAACAATAATCGAGGCACAAGTTGGTTCTATATTGAAAGAAACTGATATAGTTCGCTATCAAGATGTTTATGGAAGAGCTAATTGATTATTATTTCTATTGGTGTGTGATCAGATGGTTTAATCTTAGATCTTGGTTTTTTATTAATACTAATAGAATGAACATTTTCAATTAAATTATTAGATAATAAAAAATGATCTATTCTCATTCCGTAATTTTTTTGCCACGAACCTGCAAAGTAATCCCAAAATGTAAAATCTTGTTTTTTTTTGTTTAAGAATCTATAAATATCTTTAAAACCTAAATTTAATAGCTCTCTATATTTTTTTCTTATTTCTAGTTTTCCTAAAGCGTCATTTTCATATCTTTTAAAATCATAAACATCAATTTCCTCAGGAATAATATTAAAGTCTCCCGCAATCACTAAATTTGGTATTTGAGTAAGTTCTTTTTTGACATTTTTAATAAATTTCTTGAGCCAATTTTTCTTATATTCATATTTTTCTGTGTCGACTGGATTTCCATTAGGTACATATATATTAATTAATTTTATCTTCTTTTTATTTAATGTCACTTCACCAGTAATAATTCGAGATTGTTTTAAATTATCTATTATAAAGTCATTCTTTATATTATTTAATTTTTGTTTTGATATTATAGCAACTCCATTGTAACTTTTTTGACCATAAACATATGATTTATATCCTAATGCATCAAATTCACTTTTAGGAAAATTCTCATTTTGAGTTTTAATTTCTTGTAATAAAAGAATATCTGGAGTGGACTCCTTAATATAATTTTTGATATTATCTAATCTTGCTCTCACAGAGTTGACGTTCCATGAAATAATCTTCATCAAACAGAAAAAGACATACCACAGCCACATGAAGCAGTGGCTTTGGGATTGTTTATTATAAACGACTCACCTATCAATTCTTTTTTAAAATCTACTATTGATCCTGATATAATTGCAAGTGAAGATTTATCTATAATAGTTTTGTCAAAAATAATGTCATCATCATTAATTTTTGAGCTAAAGCCAAAACTATATTTAAATCCTGAACAACCCCCTCCTTGAACGGTAATTCTAAAATATTTTTTGTCTTTACCTGCTGTAACTTTGTTTATTTGATCTAAAGCTTGTTCAGTAAAATTTAATTTTTTTTCCATAATCGTTATATAACTAGTATATAATCTAAATAAAGAGCATGCAAAAAAAATTACAAAGCAAATTATCTATATTAGCAGTGCCAGTTACATCAAAAGGTAGATTTTTTAAAGAAAAAAAAACATTATTAAGAAACGATTTTCAGAGAGACAGAGATAGAATTATACATTCTACAGCATTCAGAAGATTAAAGCACAAGACCCAAGTATTTGTTAATACTTCTGGAGATCATTTTAGAACTAGAATAACTCATTCTCTAGAAGTTTCACAAATAGCAAGAACTTTATCAAAATTTTTTAATTTAAATGAGGATTTAGCAGAAACTTTAAGTCTAGCACATGACTTAGGTCATACGCCTTTTGGGCATGCGGGTGAGGAAGCATTAAATAATTGTATGAAAAAATTTGGTGGGTTTGATCATAATATACAGACACTTAGAATAGTTACTATTTTGGAAAATCGATATTACAAGTTTAAAGGTCTTAATTTATCTTTTGAAACATTAGATGGACTAGTAAAACACAATGGTCCAGTAAAAGATTTATCTAAATATCACAAAATACTTGGGAAAAATTTTTTCCATAATAAAATAAATTTTTCTTTAAATTCTTCATTAGAGGCACAAATAGCCTCAATTTCTGATGATATAGCTTATAATAGTCACGATCTGGAAGATGGTTTAAAATCTAATTTATTCAGAATACAAGATTTAAAAAATATACCAGTTTTAAATAAAATAACTAATAAACACATCAAATATTTTAAAAAATACTCAATCGATTTAATTATACGTCAGATTATTAGAGATATAATTAATGAAATGGTAAGAGATGTTATAAAAACCACCCAAAAAAACATATCTTCTTTAAAAATTAAAAGTTTAAGTGATATTTATAAAAATAAAAATCAATTAGTATCATTTTCCAGTGAAATGAAAAAATTCGATCAAAAGATTAAAAATTTTTTACGAAAAAAAATGTATTTTCATAAAATAGTTAACTCAAAAACTAATTATGGTAGAAATATAATTACTAAATTGTTTTCAAAAATAAAAAAAAATCCTAAAAAATATATTAACATCAAAAAATATAATAATTTAAATACGGAGCGTATTATATGTGATTATATTGCTGGTATGACCGATAGATATGCAATAAATCTATATAGAAAAATAAAATGAATATTTTTGACCATCACTTAAATGAGATAAAAAAATTAATTCTTGATAAAAAAGATATTCTTGAATTAAATAATATTGATAATTTGCAGAGTATAAATTTAGAAGTGCCACCTGAGGAATTTAATTTTGATTTATCATGTAATGTTGCAATGGTTATTAGTAAATCAAATAAAGTAAGCCCAAAAGATCTTGCAAAAAAGTTAAGAGATCTTTTTTTAAAAGAAATTAATAATTTTTCAAAAGTTGAAATTGCTGGACCAGGATTTATAAATATTAAACTTTCTAAAATTTCGTTAATAAAGAATATAAACTCTATATTGAATTCAAATGAATTATATGGATCAAATAAGAGCAGTAAATTTATCAATATAGAATTTGTTTCAGCAAATCCTACTGGTCCTATGCATGTTGGTCATTGTAGAGGAGCTGTTTACGGTGATGTTTTAGCTAATCTGCTAAAATTTAATGGCAACAAGGTTACAAGAGAGTATTATATAAATGATTACGGCAATCAAATAAAAAATTTTGTTGAGTCTGTTTTTTTTAGAATACAAGAATTAAAATATAAAAAAGAATTTCCTAAAAAAGAAAATCTCTATCCCGGTCTATATATTAAAGATATTGCTTCTAATATAATAAAAGAAAACAGCTTATTAGATTTTAAAGATTTTGATAAAAACTTTTTATTTTTAAAGAAAATTTCATTAATTGAGTCAATGAAATTAATTAAAAAAGATCTAAAACAACTAGGTATATCTCACGATCATTTTTCATCCGAGACAGAAATCGTCGATAAAAATTTAGTAGAAAAAGCTATAAATGATTTAAAACAGAAAAATTATGTTGATGAGGGATATCTTCAACCACCTAAGGGAGAAACATCTGAAAATTGGAAAAAGATTAAGAGACTAATATTTAAATCCTCATTATTTGGAGATGATGCTGATAGAGCACTTCAGAAAAATGATGGTTCTTGGACTTATTTTGCTAATGATATTGCATATCATATGGATAAAGTTAATAGAAACTATGAAAATTTGGTAAATATATTAGGCGCAGATCACACTGGTTATATTAAAAGAATAACTGCAGCAGTGACAGCTTTATCCGAAAATAAGGTAAATCTAAAATGTAAAGTTTGTCAATTAGTTAAACTTTTTAAAAAAGGAGAACCATTTAAAATGTCTAAAAGAGCCGGAGATTTTATTTCAGTTCAAGACCTTTTAGGTGAAGTTGATAGAGATCCAATAAGATTTATGATGTTAAACAGAAGTAATGATGTCGAGATAGATTTTGATTTTGAAAAAGTAAAAGAAAAGACAAAAGATAATCCCGTCTTCTATGTACAATATGCTTATGCAAGAATAAACTCACTTTTAAGAACTATAAATGAAAATTTAAATAAAAAAATTAATTTTGATCAAAATAGTTTTCATTTAAATGAAATCGAAGAAAGAATTATAAGAAAAGTTTTCGAATGGCCAAAAGTAATAGAATCTGCATCTAAAAATTTTGATTTACATAAAATTCCTTTTTATTTGTATGAACTGTCTACTTTATTTCATGCTTATTGGAGTAAAGGAAATGAAGATAAAAATTTTAAGTTTATAGAAAATAATCAAATAAAAAGAAAAGAAATACTAGCCGTAATTCATCTTGTTGCGATTGTTATTCAAAATGGAATGAAAATTCTTGGTGTTTCATTACCAAAAAAAATGTGATGATTAAAATTTTTGATATTTTATTCTTTATATTAATTACAATTTTTATTTTAAGCACTTACAAATACTATGTTTCTAATAAAAATATCAATGTTAAAAAATATAATAGAAATAACATTGAACAAATTATAAATACCAAAATATCAAATTTACCCATCCTAAAGAATGACACTAATAGTGTAATTGAGTATAACGATGGTTTTTCCAATGAAATTAAAAGTGATGAACCAAGAAGTTTTTGGAATCTGCTTAAATCCGAATGAAAAAAAAAGCAATCATAATAAGCATAAAAGGAAAAAATTTATCCAATAAAGAGAAATTACTTTTATCCAAGGAAAAACCATGGGGAATAATACTTTTCAAAAGAAATATTCATTCTTTTAAACAAACCAAAAATTTGATTAAAAATATTAAAAAACATAGTAAAGATAAAAATTTTCCAATTTTAATAGATGAAGAGGGAGTTGAGGTGTCTAGATTAAGAAACTTTTTTAATCATAATTTAAATGCCAGTTTTTTTGGAGAAATATATAAATTAAATAAAAATGTTGCTTTATCATTGTATAAAAATTATCTGAAATCTCTTTGTAAATATTTGAAATCATTGGGATTAAATATGAATACTATTCCTGTTCTTGATGTTTTAAGGAAGAATACAAACAAAATTATAGGTAAACGTAGCTTCTCAAAAAATAAAATTATTGTCAAAGAATTAGGAGAGGTTACCGTTAAAGAATGTCATTACAATAAAATTATAAATATAATAAAACATATGCCAGGGCATGGCTGTACATCTGTGGATAGCCATTTAAATGAGCCAAGAATAAGTTTAAGTGAAAATAAATTAAATAGAATTGATTTTTATCCATTTAAATCAAATTCAGCCAAATTAGCAATGACAGCACATATAGTCTATTCAAAGATTGATTCTAAAAATGTTGCAACTTTTTCCAAAAAAATAATTAACGAAATAATTAGAAATAAAATTGGTTATAAGGGAATTTTAATGTCAGACGACATTTCCATGAAAGCTTTAAAGTATGATTTAATTACGAATGCAAAAAAATCTTTATCTGCTGGATGCAATTTAGTTTTGTATTGTGCCGGTAATATCAAAGACAACTATAAATTGATAAAATCCGTTCCATACATTGATAAATTTACAGCAAAAAAAACATCAGAAATTTATAAAATTTTAAGGTAAAATTATCAATGGAATCAAATAAAGCAAATCAAATATCTGTAAACATTCCTAATTTCAGCGGCCCTTTAGAAGTTTTATTAGATTTAGCAAAAACACAAAAAGTAGATTTAGCTGAAATTTCTGTAACCACACTTGCTGATCAGTTTTTAGATTTTTTAAAGAATTCAAAAAATTTAGATTTAGAGATTGCATCTGAATATCTTTTAATGGCTACATGGTTGGCTTATTTAAAATCAAAATTACTCTTACCTGAAGATGAAGAAGATGATTTTAAAGCTTTAGAAGTCGCTGAAAAATTAAAGTTACAACTAAAAAAATTAGAACTTATAAGGATTTTGTCAGACAAGATGTTACAAAAAAAAAGATTAGGAGTACATATTTTTACAAGGGGTATGAAAGGCGGAATTAGATCAATTAATACACCGATTTATGATATAACTCTTTATGAATTATTGAAAAGTTACGCTGGAATTCAAATGCAAAAAACTTTTCAAAATATTAGCATTCCTAAATTACCGGTTTTAACAACTGAAGAAGGAATTAAACATATAGAAAATAATTTAGATAAAATAAACGAATGGAAACATATTATAAAATTAATACCAAATTTCTATCTCAAAAATAAAATGGAAAGAACTGGAATTGCCGGTATTTTTGCTGCTAGTTTAGAACTAACTAAAGAGGGTATTGTAAAAGTTTCGCAAAAAAAGATATTTGATAAATTAATGATAAAAAGATCTTAATATGCCAAATAAAAAAACTAATATTATTAAATTTCCATCATCTCCATCAAAATTGGAGCGAAAAGTAGAAGCAATTTTATTTGCAGCGTCTGAACCTTTAGATGTTGAAACAATTGAAAAAAGACTTCAAACAAATACTAATATAAAAAAAATTTTAGAAAACATAAAAGAGATTTATAAAAATCGAGGGATTAATTTAGTTTGTATTAAAAATAAGTGGTCCTTTAGAACAGCTGAGGACTTATCTAAATTAATGGCTCTTCAAAAATCGACACAAAAAAAACTATCAAAAGCTACAATAGAAACTTTAGCGATTATTGTTTATCATCAACCCGTCACAAGATCAGAGATTGAAGAAATAAGAGGAGTGTCTTTTGCGTCTAATACTTTGGAGACACTTCTTGAATTAAACTGGGTAAGGCCTGCAGGTAGAAAAGATGTTCCAGGTAAACCTATTCAATATTCTACAACTGAAAATTTTTTAAATCATTTTAATATTCAAAAATTGGCAGATTTACCAACAATAGATGAACTGGGTTCAGCTGGTCTAATTGATACCTCAACTATTGATAAGTCGATTTTTGGTACTGGCAAATTTTTCAAAGAACAATCTATCAACGAAAAACAAAATAATATCTATGAGGAAATCGATGAAGCCATCAAAAAAGCTCCTGAGGATGATAAATAAACATATTTATTTAAATTAGATAATCGTATATAACTTGAACATGGGAAATATTGGTTGGACAGGTATAATCATAATAGCAATATTAGTTGTCATCCTTTTTGGAAAAGGAAAAATTTCTAGCATTATGGGTGACCTTGCCAAAGGTATAAAAAGTTTCAAAAAAGGTATGTCAGATGATAATTCTTCAGGAAACGATGACTCTGATAAAAATTCAAACAACCCGAATTCAGATAACAAATAACCCTGTATGCCTCAAATTGGTTGGCTAGAGATTTTAGCGATAGTCATAATTGCGATATTGGTTCTTGGTCCTAAAGAATTTCCTATTGCTTTAAAAAAAATAGGATCCTATTTCGGTAAATTGAAAAACACTCTTAGTAGTTTTCAAAGAGAGGTAAACTCTGTTACTGAGAACGTCGACATTGAAAAAGAAATAAATGATAAAGAAAATATAAAAGAAAACAATAATACAAAAAATAATGAGTGATAAAAATTCTTTTACAAGTCACTTTGTTGAGTTACGCTCTAGACTTATTAATTCAATAGTATTCATTTTAATAATATTTATTATTTCCTATACGTTTGCGGAACATATTTACTCTTTTTTAGTAAGCCCTTACGCTGAGGCTGTTAAGAACGATACAACATCTAGACGTTTAATTTTTACTGCATTACATGAAACTTTTATAACTTATTTAAAAGTAGCATTTTTTGCAGCAATTTTTTTAGGAAGTCCGGTTTTATTAATACAAATTTATAAATTTATAGCACCAGGTTTATATAAAAATGAAAAAAAAGCTTTATTACCTTATTTAATTGCTACCCCAATACTATTTTTACTTGGTGGTATGCTTGTGTATTACTTGGTAATGCCTTTAGCTATTAAATTTTTTCTATCTTTTGAAACTATGGGTTCAAGCACGAGTTTACCGATACAACTAGAAGCAAAGGTAAATGAATATCTGTCATTAATTATGAGATTAATTTTTGCATTTGGAATCAGTTTTCAATTACCAATTATACTAAATTTATTAGCTAGAATAGGTGTAGTAAATTCTGAATATTTAAAAAAAACAAGAAGATATGTAATTGTAATTATTTTTACATTAGCAGCAGTTTTAACACCACCAGATCCTATTACCCAAGTAGGACTGGCAATACCTCTTCTATTACTTTATGAATTATCTATAATAACAGTGCGATTCACTGAAAAAAAAAATGAAAAAGTAAAAGATGCATAATTTAAAAGAGTTAAGAAAAAATTTAGATAGTTTTAAAAAAAAAATTAAAAATAGAAACATTAACTTTGATGTAAATGATTTTAATTTAAAAGATAATTTTAACAGAGATTTAATAAGTAAAAAAGAAAAGCTTGAACAAGAAAAAAAAACTTTATCAAAGTCAAAAAATAAATCAAACTTTGAAAAATCAAAAAAAATATCTGAAGAAATTGCAGATTTAGAAAAAAAACAAATTGTTAGCCAAGATGAACTAGACAAAATAATCTTTTCTTTACCCAATATAGCTCATGATGATGTGCCAATAGGAAAAGATGAAAGTTTTAATAAATTAATTAAAAAAGAGGGAAATATAAAAGTATTTTCTTTTAATGTAAAATCTCACGTTGATTTGGGTGCAAAAAATGAAAATATTGACTTTAATACATCCATAAAATTATCTGGATCAAGATTTGTGGTTTTAAGAGATAAATTTGCTATGCTTGAGAGAGCACTTATAAATTTTATGCTAGATACCCATGTAAATGAATTTGAATACACAGAAATTTCTCCTCCACTAATTGTTAATGAAGATGTGATGTTTGGAACTGGACAGCTGCCTAAATTCGAAGATGATCAATTCGAAATAAAATTTGAAAATTCTGATCAAAGAAAATTTTTGATACCCACAGCCGAAGTAGTTTTAACAAATTTAGTAAGAAAATCGATAATTGAAAAAAATTTGCTACCTAAGAGATTTGTTGCTTCAACACCATGTTTTAGAAAGGAAGCAGGGAGTTATGGAAAAGACACAAAAGGAATGATAAGACAGCATCAATTTTATAAAGTTGAATTGGTTAGCATTGTTGAACCAAATAACTGCTTAGAGGAATTGGATAGAATGTTAGTTTGTGCAGAAAGCATTTTAAAAAAATTAGATATTCCTTTTCAGGTTCAGTTATTATCTACAGGTGACATGGGTTTTAGCGCTGAAAAAACTTATGATATTGAAGCCTGGATACCTTCAGAAAAAAAATATCGAGAAATTTCAAGCTGTTCATCTTGTGGTACTTTCCAGGCTAGAAGAATGGGTGCAAAATTTAAATCTGACATCGGAAATGAATTTGTTGGAACTTTAAATGGATCTGGATTAGCTGTTGGGCGTCTTATGATTGCTTTATTAGAGAACAACCAAAATGAGGATGGCTCTATTAGTATCCCAAATGCATTAAAAAAATACATGAATAATCTTGAAAAAATTTAATTATAATTTACTTGTTTATCTAAAGTTTTTCATATAATTGTTCATTCATGAGCGGACAAGGAATAGCGCAATTTATACCATTAATACTGATCTTTGTTATTTTTTATTTTTTTCTAATTAGACCTCAACAAAAAAGAGTTAAAGATCATAAAGCAATGGTCGAGTCTTTAAAAAGAGGCGATGAGGTTATTACCTCTGGTGGTATCATTGGCATTGTTGATCGAGTTATGGAAGATGATCGAATTGAAGTTACGATTGCTGAAAATACCAAGGTTCAAATTATTAGATCTACAGTTACAAGCTTGTTAAAAAAAGAAGAAATTAAAAAATAATTCTTTTTCGTGTTAAATTTTTCTAAAATAAATATTTTAATAATCTACCTTATTTTTGTATTTATTACATTTTTTACATTTTTAAATTTTCAAAATGAAAATAATCAATTTATAAAAAAAAAAATAAATTTAGGCCTAGACCTTCAAGGTGGTTCTTATCTATTATTAGAAATTAACTCAGAAAGCTTAATTAAGGAAAAAATTCAGTCAAAAGTTATTCCAATAAAAAAGCTACTTAAAGAAAACTCAATAAATTTTAGAGATTTTAAGATTAATGAAAAGAGTTTAACTTTAAATTTAGATGATATTGATAAATTTGATTTATTATTTAAATCAAGAAAAGATAATTCAGTTAATCCATACATTGACAATTACAGATCTTATGAATTAGAATATAAAGAAATTGGCAATAATCAAATTAATATATCCTTTTCTAAATTTGGATTATTAACGATAAATAATTCAGCATTAAAACAATCGATTGAAATAGTTAGAAGAAGAATAGACGACGTTGGAACTAAAGAACCGACTATACTTCAGAGAGGTGAAAAAAGAATTCTTGTAGAATTACCAGGGTTGAAAGATCCTGAAAGAATTAAGGCTTTATTAGGTAAAACAGCTCAATTAAATTTTAGATTAGTTACTGATAATAATGAATTTGGAACAGATGAATTAATTTCTGAAAATGGAGAAAAGTTAAATATAAGCAAACGAATTATAATGAGTGGAGAAAATTTAATTGATGCTCAACCAAGTATTCAAAATCAAAATAATGAGCCCACAGTTTCCTTTACTTTAGATAGATTAGGTGCTCAAAAATTTGGAAGAACAACCACTGATAATGTTGGAAAAAGACTTGCAATTGTGCTTGATGGCGAAATCATTAGTGCTCCAAATATTAATGAACCTATAACTGCCGGCAATGGAATGATTTCTGGTAATTTTTCTTTTCAAGAAGCAACGGATTTGGCGTTACTACTTCGATCGGGTGCTTTGCCAACACCATTAACTGTTGTAGAAGAAAGAACAGTGGGACCAGATTTAGGCGAAGACTCTATTAAATCTGGAGTAACATCCTTAATCGTAGGCTTCATATTAGTAATCTTATTTATGATGTATAAGTACAAAATTTTTGGAATTATCGCGAACGCATCACTTATTGCTAACTTATTAATGTTAATTGGAGTTCTTACAATTTTAGAAGCCACATTAACTTTGCCAGGTATAGCAGGTATTATTTTAACAGTCGGTATGGCCGTCGATGCTAATGTTTTAATCTTTGAGAGAATAAGGGAAGAATTAAAAACAGAAAAATCAATAATTCATGCTTTTGACTCAGGTTATACAAAAGCTAAAATTACAGTACTAGATGCCAATATAACAACTCTAATTGCTGCTATTATTTTATTTGCTTTTGGTTCAGGTCCAGTAAAGGGTTTCGCTATTACTCTAGGAATAGGTATTATAACTACACTTTTTACAGCATATTTTTTAGCGAGACACCTCACTTCATTAGTAGTCCTTAATACGAAAAATAAAGAGATCAAAATTTAATGACTGATTATAATTTTTCATCAAAATTTAAATTTGCAAATATCTCTTCTGTGATTTTATTTCTTATTAGTATTATTTTTATAATATTTAAGGGTTTAAACTATGGAATCGACTTCAAGGGAGGTACACTAATTGAAATCAGATCAACTAATACTGATGCCTCATCAATTAGAGACATTCTCAAAAATATGAATTTAGGAGATGTAAACGTAAAAAAATTTGGCAAAGAGGGTGATTTTTTAATAAAAGTTGAGCAGAAATCTGAAGATAACAAACTTATTCCAGAAATTAAAAAAAATTTGTCAGACAATTTAAACACTGAAATTAATTTTAGACGAGTAGAGGTTGTAGGTCCAAAGGTAAGTGCTGAACTTTTACAATCTGGTATAATAGCCATTTCATTATCATTAGCAGCTATGCTTTTTTATATTTGGGTTAGATTCGAATGGCAATTTAGTATTGGTTCTATTGTTGCTATATTTCATGATGTCATAATAACGCTTGGTATTTTTTCACTTCTTTCTTTAGAAATAAATCTTTCAATTATTGCAGCAGTACTTACTATTGTTGGTTATTCAATGAATGATACAGTAGTAATATATGATAGGATAAGAGAAAATCTTGGTAAATTTCATAAATTAAATATTAGTGAAATTGCAAATTTGTCAATTAACGAGACTCTAGCTCGTACAATAATCACATCTGTTACAACCTTACTTGCTCTATTTTCAATATTTATTTTAGGTGGTGAAATTTTAAGAGGATTTTCTTTTGCAATGATATTGGGCGTTTTAATAGGTACATATTCATCAATCTTTGTTGCCTCGCCAATTTTAAAATATTTTAAAGTTAGTTTCAAAACTATAGAAAAGGAAGAAGAAAGAATTGTTCCTTAAAATTAATAAAGATTTTGTGCAGCTACCATCGTAAGTAGCATCGGTAAAGAGAGAAGAGTATTAGTTCTTGAAAATAACATTGCAGTTTTAGCTGAGCTTACTTTTACTTCCGGTGCACAGTCAACTATACCAAGTGCTTTTTTCTGATTTGGCCAAATTACGAACCAAACATTGTAAGCCATGATTAGTCCTAACCACATACCAATTCCAATAGCGGTGTATTTTCCTCCAGATCCATCGAATCCAAGTATCATTGCACTATGAACGTATCCATTTATCCAAGCTAAAATTAATCCAGATACAACAGTAATTGCAGCAGCCCATCTGAAGTAAAATAGTGCTGCCGGCGCAATAACTTTTCCTATTGCAGGTTTTTGATCATCAGGAATTTTAGGCATATTAGGAATTTGTACAAAATTGAAGTACCATAATAATCCAATCCACATTGTTGCTACCACCACGTGAATTAATCTAAATAACCAGCTCCAAAAGAGAGTATCAAATGAAAATCCTTCACCAAAAAAATGTAAGCCAAGAAATAACAATATAGCTATACCTAATGAAAGATGAATTGTTTTCGATAGAGATTGCAATAGACTTGTCATGATTCCTTTATAACATAAAATTAATCTTCAGGCAGTTTTTTTCATAGAATTTTGACCCATAATTTCTTTAATAAATTTTCCTGTATAACTCTCTTTTATAGTCGAAACTTTTTCTGGTGTACCTTCAGCGATAATTTTCCCACCATTTACTCCTCCTTCAGGTCCCATATCAATTATATGATCAGCTGTTTTAATTACGTCTAGGTTGTGCTCAATAACCACCACGGTGTTTCCAGTATTAGCAAAAGCTTGGAGTATCTCTAATAATTTTTTAATATCATGAGAGTGCAAACCAGTTGTGGGTTCATCTAATATGTAAAGCGTTCTACCCGTTGGTCTTTTTGACAGTTCTTTAGCAAGTTTTATCCTTTGAGCTTCCCCTCCGGAAAGTGTAGTAGCTTGTTGACCTATTTTCATGTACCCGAGCCCAACGTGTTTTAGAGTAATTAATTTTGATCTTATATTTTGTATATTTTCAAAAAAATCGCATCCTTCATCTACAGTCATATCTAAAACATCAGCAATGTTTTTATTTTTGAACCTTATTTCTAAAGTTTCTCTATTATATCTAGCTCCTTTACATGTATCGCAAGGAATAAATACATCGGGTAAAAATGCATTTCGTAAGTTATTACACCGTCTCCCTCACAAGTTTCGCATCTTCCGCCTTTAACATTAAAGGAATATCTGCCAACTTTATATCCCCTTGCTTTCGACTCTGGCAATCCAGCAAACCATTCTCTTATTGGACCAAAAGCACCTGTGTAAGTAGCAGGATTCGATCTAGGAGTTCTTCCAATTGGTGATTGATCAATATCTATTATTTTATCGATTAATTCAGTTCCTTTAAAACCTGTAAATGCTTTTGGAACTTTACGACTTTTATTTTTATTCAGCATTAAATTAAAAGCATTATATAGAGTATGTAAGATTAAGGTCGACTTACCACTACCTGAAACACCAGTTACACAAGTGAAAGTTCCAACCGGTATTTTCAGGTTTACTTTTTTTAAATTGTTTCCACTTGCACCACTAATTTCAATAAATCTTCCATTTTTTGCTAATCTTCTTTTTTTAGGAATAGTTATAAATTTTTTTCCTGATAAATAATCACCTGTTATACTTTTCGGATTTGCAACAATTTCTTTTACTGTACCATTAGCAACAATATGCCCTCCGTTAAGCCCAGCTTCTGGCCCTATATCTATAATATGATCTGAATTTTCCATAGTTTCAATATCATGTTCGACAACAATTACGGTATTACCTAAATCTCTCAACTTTTTTAAAGCTTTAATTAATTTTTTATTATCTCGTTGATGTAAACCTATCGAAGGTTCATCCAACACATATAAAACTCCTGTCAGACCAGAACCTATTTGTGAGGCTAATCTTATTCTTTGTGATTCACCACCCGATAAAGTTCCGGACTCTCTTGATAATGTTAGATAATTTAAACCAACGTTTAATAAAAAATTTAACCTTTCATTGATTTCTTTCAATATATGTTGCGCAATTTTATTTTCACGTTCAGATAAAACTTCTTGTAAATTTTCAAACCATTTTTGCGCATCATCAATAGATTTTTCAGTGACTTCACTAATATTTAAAGAGTTTATTTTAACACAAAGTGCTTCTTCTTTTAGCCTCATGCCTTTACATTTTTCACAATTCGTTTCGCTTTGATATTGAGATATTTCTTCTCTTTTCCATTCACTATCTGTTTCTAGATAACGTCTTTCAAGATTATTAATCACACCTTCAAAAGTTTTTTTAGTTGAGTAAGCTTCATATCCATCGTCGTAAGAAAATTTTATTTCGTCTGCATCAGAACCATATAAAATTATGTCCTGAATTTTCTTGGGAATTTTTCTCCATGGATCAGCCATTGAAATTTTGTAATGTTTGGTTATCGATGCTAGTGTTTGAGCATAATATAATGATGTGGATTTTGCCCATGGTTCAACCGCGCCATCTTGAAGACTTTTTTTCGGATCAGAAATCACTAAATTTGGATCTACATTTAGATTATGTCCAATACCTTCACACTCCTCACATGCTCCATAAGGCGAGTTAAAGGAAAAAAGTCTTGGTTCTACCTCCTCAATAGTAAAACCACTTTCGGGACATGAAAATTTAGAAGAAAACGTTATAGTTTCACGTTTTCTAAACTTTTTAGGCAATGTTTCGTTTTCGTATTCCACAACAAGAAGTCCATTTGAGAGATTTACAGCTGTTTCAACACTGTCGGCTAATCTGTTACCAAGATTAGAATTAAGAATTACCCTATCAACAATTATAGAAATTTCGTGTTTAAGTTTTTTATTCAGATTTGGAAATTCATCGATATTTAGATATTTTCCGTCTACTTTTATTTTACTAAAACCTCTTTTTTTATAGTTTAAAATTTCTTTTCTATATTCTCCTTTTCTACCTCTTACTATTGGGGCAAGCAGATAAATAGTGCTATCTTTTGGTAATTTTCTAATTTTATCAACCATCTCACTAATCGGCTGAGAAACAATGGGTTTTCCTGTAAAGGGTGAGTATGGTATTCCAACTCTTGCAAACAATACTCTCATATAATCATAAATCTCAGTGACAGTGGCTACTGTTGACCTTGGATTTTTTGATGTATTCTTTTGTTCTATAGATATTGCTGGACTTAAACCTTCGATTAGATCCACTTTAGGTTTTTTCATTTTGTCTAAAAATTGTCTCGCATAAGAAGAGAGACTTTCAACATATCTTCTTTGACCCTCTGCGTATATTGTATCAAATGCTAAAGATGATTTACCTGACCCAGAAAGACCAGTGATGACAACTAATTTCTCTTTTGGTATCTCCAGAGAAACATTTTTTAAGTTGTGTTCTTTAGCGCCTTTTACAACGATTTTTTTCAACATCTTTTTTCCTTAAAGTAACATACTCCTTATAATTATTTACTAAATATGATATAAATAATTAATTATATAAATAAATAATCAAAATTTATTCAAAATTATTATGGCTGGAAGTTTAAATAAAGTACAATTAATAGGTCGTTTAGGCGCAGACCCAGAAATTAAGCAAATGGTAAATGGCAAAAATGTTGCTAGA
>MDTB01017208.1_pt1 | contig 22370 bp, 23 predicted proteins | sample 811161 | NCBI WGS metagenome assembly MDTB01 (sample SAMN05326650, study PRJNA326480) | marine metagenome | isolation source: seawater | place: Mediterranean Sea | collected 2009 | reverse complement strand
CAGGAGTTTCTTTGGATGGTCTAAAAACATTTACAATATCTATTTGTGAAGAAATATCCTCTAATTTTTCAACTATTGTTTCTCCATTAACTTTTTTTCCAACTGAAAATGGGTTTACAGGTATAACTTTATATCCAAATTCTAAAAGATATTTCATAACAATGATTGACGGCTTTAGTCTCATTTTAGCGACTGCTTCGTTGTCCTTTGGAACGCTAGCTCCGACCATTGCTATAATTTTTGATGTCTTAAGGGTTTCTTTAATTAAATTATCTGACATCATTTATCTTTCCAATTAGGTTTTCTTTTCTCTATAAACGCAGATATCCCCTCTTGTGCGTCCAAAGCCAGCATGTTTTCACTCATCACTTGGCTTGTATATTTGTATGCCTTATCTAAAGGCATTTCTAATTGCTTATAAAAAGCTTTTTTTCCAATTTTAACAACCTTTCTAGACTTGGAAGAAATGTTTTCTGCTAATTTTAAAACTTCATGCTCTAAGTCAGTATGATTGAAGTGATCATTTATCAAACCTATCTCTTTTGCATGTTCTGCGTTAACTGGTTCACCAGTTAAAAGCATTTTCATTGCTTTTTTTCTTACAACATTTCTGCTTAAAGCAACCATTGGAGTACTACAGAAAAGACCAATATTTACACCTGGTGTTGAAAAAATTGCATCATCTGTGCTTAAAGCTAGATCACAGGTAGCAACTAATTGACATCCTGCTGCAAACGCTGCGCCATGTACTTTTGCTATAACTGGTTTATTACAATTTATTATAACCATCATTAGTTCTGAGCATAATTCAAATAATTTTTTATAATTTGTTTTACCTTTTAAAGATTTTACTTCTTTCAAATTATGACCAGCGCTAAAACCTTTTCCTGAACCTTCAATTATAATAACTCTTGTCTTTTGATCTTTATCAAGCTCTTTAAATCTATTTATTAATGATTTAAGCATATCAGATGACAATGAATTATAGGTACCTGGATCATTTAATTTTAATCTAGTAATGCCGCTATTTGATCCTTGTAAGAGTGTATAAGAATTATTTTTCATTTAAATAGGCTTTCTAATCCTTCTTTTGAAGCGTTACAAATACCTTTTTCTGTAATTAATCCAGTTACATATTTAGCAGGAGTAATGTCAAAAGCCAAATTCATTGATTTGCTTTTCTTTGGATAAATTAAAACTTTTGTTAATTTATTGTTTTTATCTAATCCCTCTACATGTGAAAGTTCGTCAGAATTTCTCTCCTCAATCGGAATATCCTTAAAATTTTTTAAATTCCAATCAATTGTTGAACTTGGTAAGGCTACATAGAAAGGAACTTTATTATCATGTGCTGCTAAAGCCTTTAGATATGTTCCAATCTTATTTGCTACATCTCCAGTTGAAAGAGTTCTATCTGTTCCAGTGATACACATATCTACCTCTCCCCTTTGCATTAAAATACCACCTGTATTATCAGCAATGATTGTATTTGATATTCCTTCTTCGTTTAGCTCATATGACGTTAAATTAGCTCCTTGGTTTCTAGGTCTAGTCTCATCAACCCAAACATGAACTTTAATCCCTTTTTTGTGTGCATGATAAATGGGAGAGGTAGCCGTACCCCAATCAATCGTTGCAAGCCATCCTGCATTACAATGAGTTAAAATATTTACAGTGTCTTTTTTCTTTTTCGAAATTTCCTCAATTATCTTTAGCCCATTTAAACCAATATTTTTACAAAAAACTATATCTTCTTCACAAATAGCTTTTGCTTCATTAATTGCTATTTTTAAAATTTCATTACTATTCATTCCCGATAATTTTTTCATCATTCTGTCAACTGCCCATTTTAAATTAATAGCAGTGGGTCTAGATTTAATTAAATCTTCACTAGCTTTTTTAAGAAATGATAGATCATTTTTTTCTATAATGGATAGAACTAAACCATAAGCAGCTGTAGCTCCTATTAATGGTGCTCCTCTGACCTCCATTGTTTTTATTGCATTCACTGAGTCTTGAACAGTTTTTAAATCTTTAATTATAAACTTATGAGGGAGTTTTGTTTGATCAATAATCTTTACAATATTGTTTTCAAACCAAATTGTTCTAAAGGTCTTTCCATTTATTTGCATTATTTTTTTAAAACTCTTCCTGCAATATATTTTAATTTATCGATAGTCTTTTTTGTTCTTAATTTAGGGTCAGTAATAATAGCAGTATCTAAACAATTGTTTGCGGGATCTTTATCTACTGAAGTATGTTTAAAAGTTTTAATAACTTCTTTAACCATATTTTGTGCATTAGATGCATTTTTTTGTAATGTTTTTATTACCATCGCAACATCAACCTCTTCGTGCTCAGAGTGCCAACAATCATAATCTGTAACCATAGCTACCGTACAATATCTTATCTCAGCTTCTCTTGCTAGTTTAGCCTCAGGCATATTGGTCATTCCAATAACATCTGCTTTCCAAGTTCTATATAAATTTGATTCTGCAAATGTTGAAAATTGTGGTCCTTCCATGACTACATAAGTTCCACCCATTTGATATTTTATATCCAATTTTTTTAAGGCAGTTTCACAACATTTAGATAAACCCTCGCTAGTTGGTTTTGCCATTGAAACATGTGCAACTATTTCTTCATCAAAAAATGTTTTTACTCTTGAAAAAGTCCTGTCAATAAACTGATCTACTATAACGAATGTTCCTGGACTTAATTCTCCCTTTAAAGAGCCAACAGCTGATACAGATATTATATCTGTAACCCCCAGTTGTTTCATGGCGTCTATATTCGCCCTATAATTTATATTGGTAGGATTAATTTTATGTCCCCTTGAATGTCTTGGAATAAAACATATTTCATTGCCGTAAAATCTTGCTGTCAAAACAGAATCTGATGGATTTCCCCATGTAGTCTCAAGTTTTTTCCACTTAGTGTTTTCAAAACCTTCCATATTATATAGGCCACTTCCACCAATTATCCCAAGCTTTCTTTTTTTCATGATTTAATTATTAATCTTTTTTTGCTAGATAATGAAGTAAAATATGGATTTAAAAAAGTTTATAAGATCTATTCCTGACTACCCCAAAAAAGGTATTCTCTTTAGAGATATTACTACGCTAATAAAAGACTCTGAGGCATTTAACCATTCCATAGATAGAATCTTAGATATTTCAAAAAAAATAGATTTTGACAAAATTGCTGCTATAGAATCTAGGGGATTTGTATTCGCTTCAGCTGTCTCCTATAAGTTGAAAAAGCCTCTGATTATGATGAGAAAAAAAAATAAATTACCTTCAGAAAAATATTCTGTAGATTTTGAACTAGAGTATGGAACAGCAACACTGGAAATCCACAAGGACTCTATAAACATAGACGAAAAGGTTTTGATAATTGACGATCTGATTGCCACTGGAGGAACAGCAGAAGCTGGTGCCAAATTAGTAGAAATGTCTAAAGGAAAGGTAGCTGGTTTTATTTTTATTATAAACCTTTTTGATTTGGGTGGAAATAAAAAATTAATTGATAAGTCTTACTTCACTGAAAGCTTAATAGAATTTCCTGGTCATTAAAAAGCTAATAGTTTCTTATTAAAAAATTTTTAATATAATCTTCGAGATCAATTTTACCAAAGTGTTTGTGAACTTTGTTAGACAAGTTCATATTAGTTAAAGCAGATGCAAACCTCTCTCCTGGTCTTTTGGGTAAAAATCTAATCTTTCCTCCAAACATTTCTGCGACTTTTTTTATAGAATATTTCTTTTTATTAGCTATGCTGTAGTGTCTACAAAGATTTTTTTTCCAGGCTTTAAAACAAATTTCTACTACATCATGTATGTGGGTAAATCTTCTTGTTTGAGTGCCTGGCCTTACTAGTGGTAATGGTTTTTTTAATTGATGATGATTTTCGAATATTCCTATAACAGAAGCCATTTCGCCAGAACAAATTTGGTTAGGTCCATAAACATTATAAAAATAAATTACTTCATATTTGAAATTAAACCATTTTTTTAGATTTTCTAGTAATTCTACATTTTTAGCTTTTGTAAATGCATACGGTGATAGATTTTTATCATTACCTCTATTACCTAAAGATGCAGATGTTGCTGAGTACAGTAGCTTAATTTTATTTTTCAAACAAAAATTAAAAACTGCATTAGTTCCAACTGAATTTGAACTAATACACTCGTTCATTTTTAAAAAACTTTGATAAATTCTAGAAAACTCACCGAAGTGAAAAACAGATTTAATATTTTTTGGATTTTTTATTATTTGAGATATATTTTTTGTATCTGATTTAACGTATTGAATTCTTTTATCTTTTATATGGTTTTTTTTTAAACCCGATGAATAATTGTCAATACTTATAATCTTATATTTTGTTTTTTTTAATAATAGCCTAATTAAATTACTCCCTACAAAACCAGCTCCTCCTGTAACTACAATTTTCTTAATTTTCGGCATTAAAGATTTATATTTTAATAATTGATTAAATCAACAATTGATTTTAACAAACAATTCTTTTAATAATTAAACATATTGGACCATTTCCTTTTAAAATAGTAATATGAAGAAAATCATTGTAACTGGTGGTCAAGGTTTTATAGGAAGTAATTTAATCGAATTTTTACTTAATAAAAATTATTTTATTATAAACATTGATAAATCAAATTATTCAGCAAACCCTTATAATGTTAGGAACTTTAAAAAAAATAAAAATTATGTTTTTTTTAAAGAAGATATAAATAATAAAAATAAAATATATAAAATTTTAAAGTATTTTAAACCATCTGGTATATTTAATTTAGCTGCTGAAACTCATGTTGATAGATCAATTGATAGCCCCCATCCTTTTTTAAAGACAAACATTCTTGGTGTTTTTAACCTTTTAGAGTCGATAAAAATATTTAATAATAAATTCAGAAAAAAGATAAAGCTGATACATGTTTCAACAGATGAAGTTTATGGAGATATTAAAAAAAATATTAAAGCTAACGAAAAATATAATTATAACCCAAGCTCTCCCTACTCTGCATCTAAAGCAGCAGCTGATCAATTAATAAAATCATATTATAGAACATACGGTTCTCAAGTTGTGATTGCGAATGCCTGCAATAATTATGGTCCAAATCAACTGCCTGAAAAGTTTATTCCTAAAGTTATTTTTAACATATTGAATAACAAAAATATTCCTATTTATGGGAAGGGACATAATGTAAGAGAATGGATTTATGTTAAAGATAATTGTGAGGCTTTATTAAAAATTTTTTTAAAGGGAAAAATTGGAGAGAACTATAATATTGGAACAGGGATAAGAGTTAAGAATATTGATTTGGTAAAATCTATTTTGAATATTGCTAAGAAGAACAAGATAAAAATAGGAAGCAATTCTAAAATAAAATATGTAAAAGATAGACCGGGACACGATAAAAGATATGCAATAAATTCAAACAAAATACGAAAAAAATTGAAATGGAAACATAAAACATCTTTGCTAAAAGGTTTAAATAAAACTTTTAACTGGTATCTAAATAACCAAAAGTTTTTTAAACAGATTTCAAAAAAAAATATAAATAAAAGATTTGGATTAAAAATTTGAAATTTCAAATTAAAAAAACTAACAGCATAATATTTTTATTCATTTTATTAACTTGTATTTTATTGGCATTTTCTCACTCATTGTATCAGGTAGCTGTTGACGGTGGTTTGGTTCTTTCTGAAATAATCAAATATCCTGAACCAGTATCTCCTATGAAATATTATTATTACAACAGCTGGACTATACTTCATCAGATTTCAGAATTTTTTCTAAATTTAGGATTTTCAGCACTTAGTGTTTCTAGAATAATTTTATTTTTATGTACTTTATGTTTTGCTTTCAGTTCATTTATAATTGTTAACAGAATTACTTCTAATAAATATCTTGCAGTTTTAGTTACTTTAATAATGTTGGTATTAGAGAAAAATTTTGGCGATACTGACTACCCTTCTCTAATATTTTCAAATCATACATATGGAATGTTTAGTTTAGCAATATCGTCTTTAATTTTTGCTTTAGTTTTAAACAAAAACTTTAGATCAACTGGATTTTTATCTGTGCTTTTAATCTGTATTCATCCAATTATTGGTGTTTGGATTTTGTTAATTTTGAGTATTTCTACAATTATTTTAAATGATACTCAGACAAGAATAAATTTAATTAAAGGCAGCATCCTGGGCTTAATTGTTACAGCCTTAAGTTTAATTTTATTTTTAAGCAATCATATTGGTAAAATAGACTATGATATTCAAACATTTAAATTATACATGAAATTTTGGGATGGGCATAGGAATCAGGTAGGTTTCTTCCACTATGAATATATTTTAAAAACTTTAGCATTATTTTTTATAGCAAATATTTTATTTTTTAAATCAAGCAAAAAAAATAAAAGCTTTTTCAGTATTTTTTTTAATATGATGCTTTTATTGTCTTTATTGCCTTACATTTTGTATAAATTAATACCGCAAATATTCCCTGATTTATTGATTAATGCAATGCCTTCTAGATTTATAATTCTGCATTCTTTTGTTGGTTGGCCTATAATTATTTCTTGTTTATATGCTTTATTAATAAAATATGATCTTACAAAAAAATTTATAAAAATATTTATATTTGGAGTTCTTATAGTTTATTCTGCTCAACATTACAAAAATTTTACTAAAATAAAAGATGGTGTTATAAATAATATTTTAAGTGAAAATCAAAATAATGAGTTAAATATTTTTCATGAAATTTCTGATTTAAATTTGGATGGATATTTTATTGTAACATCTTCAACCTTATATCATACAAACAGAATAGGTTTAAAACCTGTTCTTGTAGATACAATGTCTTTTGATTTTATTCCTTATCATCCTTATTTGGTAAGCAAAATATTTAAAATATTTAAAGATGTTTATGAAGTTGATATTAAAAATCCACCTATCAAATATAACACTTACCTTCCCGATAGCTTTATTAAAAAAAGTTTTGAAAAAAAAGATAGAGAAACATGGGAAACGATTAGTAAAAAATATAACGCAAAATATGTTGTTACTCCTAGTGAGTGGAATATTAAATTGGATATATTTAGAAGTAACAGTTTTTTTTCGATTTACAAAATTAATTAGTTAAAATTATTTTTTATAATCCTTGATGTCTTTAATTATATATCTTGTTCTACCCTTTGTCTGTTCAAAAATTCTTGCTAAATAGATACCCATAATTCCAATAGTAGATAACAAAGCTCCTGAAAAAAAAGATACTACAATTAATATTCCTGTTGTTCCAGGAACAGCTAATCCCGCAATCTTTGCATAGAGAGCATAAACGATTAAAAAAATAGAAAATAAAAATGCAAAAAAACCTAGAAGGACACCTAGATAAAGTGGTTTAAGCGAATAGCTTGTAACTCCTCTTATAAATTGTGTAACCGGACCTTCGTCAAGCAATGAAAATTTAGATTCTCCTGCGCTTCTAGCTTCCCTAACATAATCTACATAAGTTTGATTAAATCCAACCCATACAGATAATCCTCGGATATATGGATTATATTCCTTTTGCTCCAAAATTTTATCTAATGCTCTCCTAGATATTAATTTAAAATCTCCAACATCTTTTTCTAAATCGATATCTGATAATTTATTTATAATCGTATAAGCAATACTTGTAAAAATTAATTTAGACTTTGGTTCTCCCAATCTTTTTGTTCTTCTAGTATGAACAATATCAAAACCTTTTTCATGTTGTTTTACTAATTCAGTGATTAATTCGGGTGGATCCTGAAGATCAGAGTCCATATAAATTATACAATCTCCGGAACAATTTTCAAATCCAGCTAAAACACAAGGATTTGTTCCAAACCTTCTAGACATGTTAATAATTTTAATTGGAAATTCTTTTTGTAAATTTAAAAGTGTTTTTTCTGAATTGTCGGTTGAATCATCATTTACAAAAATTAGCTCATAGTTCCAGTTTTCGGTTTTTTTAACCGCCTTATGAACTCTATTAATAAGATCCCTTAAATTTTTATCTTCATTTCTAAATGAAAAAACAAAAGAAATTAATTTCATAAATATTTGAATAAAAGACTGTCTAATAATATCTTAAAATGATAAAAAAAGTAACCGTAGAATATCAAAATGCACTCTTTAGACTTAGTTATTTTGGCAGGAGGTAAGGGATCTAGAATTAAATCTTTATTAAAAACTAGGCCTAAGCCAATGGCGATTTTTAATAAAAAACCATTTTTAGAATATATAATTCAGATCTATAGTAAGTATCATTTTAAAAATATTTTTATATTAGCAGGGTATAAATCTAGTAAAATTTTCAAAAAATTTAAAAATAAAAATTACAATTGCACTTTAATCAAATGCCTGAAGGAGAAAAAACCTTTGGGAACTGCTGGAGCTTTAAGTATTTTGAAAAAAAAAAGAATCAATGATTTTATACTAATTAATGGAGATACTTTTCTTGAAGTAGATTTAAATAAGTTAGTCAAGTCCTGTAGTAAAAATAGTTATGGTTCTATAACTTTAGTCAAAGACAGTTCATACAAATCAAACAAGAAATTGGCATCTATGAGTATAAAAAATAATAAAATTATTTATCAAAAAAAAAATGGTTTTATGAATGGAGGTGTTTATTTTTTCAAAAAAAATATTCTGAACTACATTAAAAATAAAAATACATCTTTAGAAAATGATGTATTGCCTAACTTAATAAAAAAAAGAAAGATTTCAGGACTCTCGGTTAAAAATTTCTTTATAGATATTGGAACGCCTAGAAATTTTAAAAATGCGAAAAATTTATTGCAAAAAAATTGTTCTAAACCTGCTGCTTTTTTGGACAGGGATGGTGTAATAAATTATGACACCGGGTATGTACACAAAATTAGAGATTTTAAATTTAGACCAGGAGTTATTGAGGGTTTAAAGTTTTTAAGAAATAGAAATTATTATATTTTTATAGTTACAAACCAAGCTGGAATAGGAAAAGGAATATATAATGAAGACCAATTCTATAAACTACATAATAATCTGAAAGAAAAACTCCAAAAAAGAAATATATTTTTTGATGATATAAATTTTTGTCCCTACCATCCTCGGGCTAAAATTAAAAAATATAGAAAAACAACTGAGCTTAGAAAGCCAGGCAACTTAATGATTAAACAATTGCAAGACAAGTGGCATGTAAAACAAAAAAAGAGTTTTATGCTTGGTGATAAAATCTCCGATAAAATTTGTGCTGAAAAAAGTAAGCTACACTTTGAGTTTGCAGAAGATAATTTTTATACGCAGGTAAAGAAAATCTTAAAAAAAATTTAATAATTATTAATTACTTTTTTATCATCAACATTAAAAAGTGTAATTAATTCTTTAATACCTTGTTCTAGAGATACTTTTGCTTTATATCCTTTTTTTTCGATCTTTTTGTTGCTTACAAAATAATCTCTTTTATCTGGATCTTTTCTATTTGTAACAATCTTAATTTTTAATTTTTTCATTTGTTTCTTAATTTTTTTTGCCAACATTAATTTACTAATATTTGCAGAAGATAATCCTAGATTATAAATATTTGATTTTAACTTATAAAAATTATTAATTGCATACACTATTCCAGAGACAACATCTCTTATATGAATAAAATTTCTTCTAAAATGTGGTTCAAAAATTGTTAATTTTTTTGTTCTTACTGATTTATGAACGAAATTATTTACTAATAAGTCTGTTCTCATACGATAGCTAAAGCCAAAAACAGTTGCTAACCTAAAACAAATATAATTATGAGATTTAGTAACCTCATTTTCTGCATCACATTTGGTTCTTCCATAAAGTGAAATTGGTCTAAGCGGGCTATTCTCATCACAAAATTTATTCTTTTTGCCTACCCCGTATCCAGAATTTGTAGTCAAAAAAATTATTTTATTTTTTTTGGTACATGAAGAAACTAAATCTTTAATTGATTTATAGTTAACTGATACAGCGTCTTTCTTGTTCCTATCGCATAATGGTGCTCCAACCAAAGCTGCTAAAGGTATTATATATTCGTTTTTTTTAATTAACTTTTTTAGCAGTCTAATATCTCTCACATCTTTTCTAATTAATTTAAAATTTTTTTGGTAATAGAGATGGTTAAGAGATCCTCTATCGTATTTCATCAAATCTACGACTGTTACCTCATGTCCCAAATTAATAAGAGTGGTACAAAGCATTGAGCCCACATATCCACCACCACCTGTTATTAATATTTTGCTCATTTTAATTTATAAAAATTTAGATGTTTTGTCTCTTTTGCTTAAAATTGGTTTTTTTATAGGCCATTTAATTTTAATTTTTGGATCATTCCACCGATAACTTTTTTGTTTTTTAGAATCTATATATTTTCCCTTATAAAACCATTTGTAATGAAAAACACAATTGTTTGATAAACATAAATATGCATTAGCATAATATGGAGGAATAAGGATCAATGTAGGCTTATCATGACTCAATATCCAGGTTTTATGTTTTAAATAATTTTTAGATTCTTTTCTAACGTCAACTACTACGAAAAAAACCTTTCCAAATGTACATGTGACCAGCTTCCATGATTTAAAGTCACAATGTAAACCTCTTAGTACTTTTTTCTTAGAAATCGAAAATTTATCATGATTGAAATGCATTTTATTTAAAATACCCTTTTTCCAGGTAGTCCAATAAAAACCTCTGTGATCTTTAAAAGTAGAATTTTTTATAATCTTTAAATTCAACATAAATAAATTTAGTAATTATATTTGATCGCCTAATATTTTTCTTTTAAGCTTAATCTGTGACATTTCAACTATATTCTGAGCAGCAATTTTTCCAAATTTTTTTTCTATTTTTTCTAAAAAAGGTTTGTAATTGTGGTACTTTATAAAATTATCATCTCTCAATTTAATAATTTCTGCAGCGGATAGTTTTTCTGTTGGTAGAGGTAAAGTCTCATAGGAATGAAAAGAATATCCTTCATAACTTTCTGGTAAATCATAATTTTTTTCTATCGCTTCTTTGTAAAGTTGACTACCAGGTAAAGCCATAGCTGCATATGTGTTCCAGCCTGTTGTACAAAGATCTAAACTTAGCTCAAATGTTTTTTTTATAGTTTCTGATGTATCGCCGGGTAAACCATAAATATAGTTTGCCATAACATTTATATCTGCTTCGTGTACTTTGCTTATTACTTTTTTAACATCAACATCTTCAAATTTACCTTTTGAAACCTCTAATCTTATTGACTTATCTCCACTTTCAATTCCCAAGGCTAGCCATTTTATTCCCGCTTTCCTAACTAAATTTAAAACTTCAGGTCTTTTCACTGTATCAACCCTGCTGTAGCTCCAGATCCTCAATGAGTCGTCTTTATTTCTTTCCGCTAACATTTCACATAAAGGAATATAATATTTTGGGTTTAACAAAAACATTTCATCTACAATTCTAATCGTTTTAACACCCATGGAAATTAGTTTGTCAAATTCTTTAATTATAAATTCAGGAGACCAAAATCTCATATTGCTATAGTTAGAGGCCACACCAATCTCTTCTGAATCATTACGATTAATTAAATTAATCATACAAAAGTTACATTTGAACATGCATCCCAAGCTTGTTTGCAAGCTTGCATAAGGAGTCCTTTTATTAAAATCATATTCTGCATGCCACATAGGAGCTCTATAGAGATCTAGGGGATTGTTTTTAAAAGGAAGTAGATCCCACGCGTAACCAGGTAAATCCAAATCCATTCTTTCTGTCGGAACTACTTTCTCTGGTGGGTTTAAGACGACATTCTGTTTTTCTCTATAAGCAATTCCTTTAACTTTACTTAATGAATTTGTATCTAAAGTTTTAAGCTTCAAAACATTTCTCAAAGCATAGACTGCTTCATTAGTGAAAACAAAATCAATACTTTTTTCTTTTTTTAAAGTTTCAACAGGTAAAGCCTGTACATGTGAACCAATTAAACAAACTCTCATATCTTTATTTTTTTTCTTTAGAAAGGTTGACAAACTAATTGCACCGCTCATATTTGTTGTGCCAGCGTTCACATTTTGCCCATAAACAACCAAACATATTAAACGTGGCGAGGTACTTTTAATCTTATTGTGTATCTGGTCTTCACTTAAATTTTCTGCATTAGCATCAATTATAGAAGGTTTAAAACCAACAGATCTAATTGATTGAGCCAAAAGTAGAGCCCAAGTCGGCGGCTCTATTGCAGAATATGTCTCTGACAACTTCTGGTAGGATTTTTTTGAATTGCTAGGAATCAAAAAACAACAATCAATTTTATCTTTATTTATCATTTTTATTAATTTATTTTATTTAATACCTCACAAATTTTTCTTATTTTAGTATTGCTTAAACTGGGATAATTTCCAATATAATAGCCAAAAAAATGAACATGTTCTACCTCCATAAATTTTTTTAAATTTATTTTTTTTAAATATGGTTTTAAATACGGTTGTCTTAATTGATTTCCTCCGCCTGCGTTGCCTCTTCTAAATTCAATATTGTTTTTTTTTAATATAAGCTCAAACTTTTTTCTAAATTTTAAGTCTTTTTTTCTAAAAATTACAGGAAATGCATAATTTGAACTGCCCTTTATATCGTAATTGGTTCTGTATTTAGTAGGATCTAATAATTTCAAAAAAAACTCAAAGTTTCTTGTTCTTATAAGGTTGTTTTTATTAAGTCTTTTTAATTGGTTTAAACCAATGACAGCACCAATTTCATTATTTCTAAAATTGAAAGTAGGATGTAAAAATATAAATTTTGGAGACAACTTTGGATATTTTTTTATCATTTTATTTTCAAATTTATAATTACTTGACTCTCTAGCCATCCCATGGGATCTGAAAATTCTTGCTTTTTCATAAATTTTTTTGTTGTTTGTACATACCATTCCTCCTTCTATAGTTGACATATGATGGGCATAATAAAATGAAAAATTTGATATCAAGCCAAATGTACCTAATTTTTTTCCTTTAAAAGTTGCTCCATGAGACTCGCAAACATCCTCTATAAGAATGACGTTTTTTCTTTTAATTTTTTTTAAAAAATCATCTGAAAGACCATTAAATCCTTGAACATGAGTAATGAAAATTGCGAGTGTATTTTTATTAATTTTTTTTAAAACTTGATCTTGATTCATTGATAAATTTTTAGGATCTATATCCACAAAAACAGGTTTAAAACCGCTCATTATTACAGAATTAATATCTGAAACCCAGGTAAGAGAGGGAACTATAATTTCTTTTTTTTTTGAAGATAGGCTTTTTAAAATTAACATACTGATAAAATTTGCAGAAGATCCTGAATTCACAAAAACGCTATACTTTACGCCAAGCCATTTAGACCATTTATTTTCAAATTCTAAAACTTTTTTTGATTGTGTTAAAATTAAATTTTTGTTTTTAATTAATTTTCTAACTGCGCTCATATCAGATTTTATAAAATTATTATGCATTAACGGATGATTAATTTTCATTGCTTTATCCTTGTTATTTGATCAAAAATAATTTCACTGCCTGATGATGTAAAATTAAAAGGTACATTTATCAAATTTTTGTATTTTTTAAAAAAAATTTTTCTTTGTTTTTCTTTCATATACATTAATAGAAAACCGCCTCCGCCAGCCCCCAGAAGTTTTCCCCCTAGTGCACCATGCTCTATGGCTTTATCGTATATTTCATTAATTTTTGAATTTGAAATTAAATTGCTAAGAGCTTTTTTATCCATCCATGCATCATGCAAAAGTCTTCCAAAATCATCAACATCGCCTGAATTCAAAATATTTTCTCCATCTCTTACATAACTTATAATTCTATTTATGTGATCTTTCTTAACCGTCGTAAGCTTATTAACATAACGATTAGCGATTTTATGAGCTGTCCTATTTATACCTGTGTAAATTAAAATAAGATTTTTATTTAATTTTTTTAGATTTCTGTTTGATACAATTCTTTTAACATTTATAGAGCCGTTCTTATTAAACATTATTTTATTGAATCCGCCAAATGAGGCTGAAGTTTGATCTTGGGATCCAACTACTTCACCCATAATTTTTTGTTCAAAATTTATGCTTTTGTTTGCCAATTTTAACTTAGTTAATTTAATTTTTTTTATTCTACATAAGGACTGCATTAAACCAACCGTGAAACAAGAACTAGATCCCATGCCACTTCTTGCAGGCAGATCACCATAATAATGTATTTCTAAACCAGGTCTTATTTTAAAGTATTTTAATAATTCTCTAACTGCTTTGTGATCTATTTGATTTATTCTTTGAACATTTTCAATCTTTCTCCATACAATTCTGTATTTTTTTTTAAAATAATTTGGAGAAAAACGACAGGATATATATATATATTTATCTATTGTCGTTGATAATACTGCTCCACCATTCTTTTTATACCATGATGGGTAATCACTGCCTCCACCAAAAAAAGATATACGATAAGGTGTTTTTGTAATGATCATTTATAAATATTATTTTTCGTTATAGTAGTCACCATACTCTACTAAAATTGTATTTTTTCCATCTTTTCTTGATATAGCTTTTCTATATGCAGGAAAAATATCCTTGGGTTCTTTAAGTCTTATAACTTCTATAGTTGTTGTCATTTTTCTAAAAGCTTCTGTAAAATCTCCAATATGTTGAAACTGCGGATGTAGAGGCCTTTGAGAACCAATTCCTGTTCTTATAATTATTTTTGGCATTAATTTTTTTCCAGACATGACATTAAATTTATCAATATGATTTACTAGTTGATTAACTGCATATAATAGAAAATTCCATCTAGGAAAAATACTAATTGGTATATTTCCATCCATAGCCAAACCCAAAGTAATTCCCATTTGCATTTCTTCAGCAACAGGAAGTTCTAAAAGTTTTTTTTTAGATACGTTCTTTAAAGTATTTGACATTGCAGTCCCAGGTACTTCTACTGCTTGTCCAATAAAGATTGTTCTTTTTTTTGAACCTAAAAATTCCATTGATCTTTTTAGCTCTTCAAAATATTTTTTTTTCAAAACTGAACCCTTTTTCCTGCTCCAGCATGTGGATATTTCAAATTATACTTATAATATGTAACATATTTATCTGATGATTTTTCATATGTAAGTTTGTTCTGGGACCAGGTTTTTCTTGTATCGGTACAAACAGATTTTCTGTTATCTTCTACAATAAAATGAATAGGTAATTTTTTATTTCTACTGTATTTTATGGTTTCATGAGCTATTCCAGTTTCAGAAGTCATTTCACCCATAAAACAATAAACTTTGTTTCTAGATTTTTTTCTTTTTAAAGATAATGCCATCCCAACTGCGATGGGTAATACACCTCCCACTATTGCCGAGGAATAAATTTTGTGCTCTGGGAAACATAAAGAAATTGATTTACCCTCTAATATTTCCTTTTTCAATTTTTTGGGTGGAACGCCTTTTAACAAGCATTGATAGTGAGATCTCCAAGAACAAAAAACCCAATCATTTTTTTTTATTTTTTTAAAAAATTTAATAAGAACTTTCTCATTGCCTGAATATAAATGAATAGGAGCTCGTATTTTTCCCGAATTAAATATAGCAGCTATATCGTTTTCAAATTTTATTAAATCAATTTTCTTCATAAACTAGTTTTATCACAATTTATCTTGATATCTATTTTTTCCAACTCCTTTTTTTTTAAATGTTCTAATAAACGAGTACCAAATCATATTGAGCAGAGATTCTCCCATAACCAACAACTGCACATAGATTTTTGACTTTTTTATGATACGTAAAACTTCCCAAAACTGCCTTAACGTGCCGAAAAACTTTAAAATACTTGTATCTCTAACAAGAATTTGTTTTGCGGCTATTCTTAGGTACCAAAAAGGAACTAATTTTAAATTTTCTTTTTTTGAATGTTCTTTATCTATAGCATCATATATTTTTTGAAAAGATCTTCCTTCTTCGTATAGATTATGAACCTTATGTTCTAAATTTTCTTTAAAACTTAAAAGCTTCTTGGGATTATTTAATAAATCTTTTAAAATTTCTACACATTCTTCTTTTGAATTAAATTCTAAAAGTTCATCAGATTTAAACATTAATTTATGATGTGGTGCGTATTCGGTCACGCATGCTGTTCCGCATAATCCAGCTTGTATAATTCTCCCTTTAAACTGGTACGTAAATTTAAATAAATTTCCTTGAGGTATAGTCATAACTGAGTCCCAAGTCGATTTGGAAAAATTTACCACAATTTTAGATTTACAAATTAAGTTTACTATCTCTTTATCAGTTACACGATTTTTAACATTATTGCCTACGACTTTAATTTGAATGCCATTATTCCTTATATGATCAATATAATTTTTACGATCATTACTTACTTTTCCAAAAAAAAGAACATCAATATCTTTTGCTAAGTTATTATTTTTATAAAAATTTGCATCGGCTTCTAAGGGCATAAAATGTGCTGAGTAGCCTACTTCTGCGTACTTAAATACTGATATTGGACACGCGGTCAAAACCATATCGCAACCCGATGCTGTAATAATATTTAAATCATGTCTTTCATAATCATCAAAGGTCATCATGACTTTCTTAGTTTTATTAATTTTCTTTATAAAAAATAAGTTAATAAATTTTTGATAATCTACATCAAAAAATACTATCTCAATTTTATTCTCTTCGATAAAACTGTTTACTTCTGAAATTGTGTCTAAATAATTTTTTTTTATTTGATCAAGGTATAAATATTTAACATCATAAAATTTGGAGAATTTATCTATTAAAAATTTATTCCAATACCATGAAGCTTTAAAAAGAATTAATATTTTTTTTTTCATCAAGTTGAATAAAACATTTTTGGTAGCGGGGGGCGGAGTCGAACCGCCGACCCCAGGCTTATGAGTCCTGTGCTCTAACCAACTGAGCTACCCCGCCTCATAACTAAGTCAATTTATAATACTTTATAATAAATTATCAATTGTTTGAGCAATATACTTTGCTTTTTTTTCGGTTATTTTATGGTGATTAGGCAAGACTAAATATTTATCTTCCACATAGTCCATATTTGGAAAAGTTTTTCCTCTAATAAAGTTTTTAAATATTGAATACTTGTCGTTTCTAAAATGAACTTGATTTGTCTCAATTTTTCTTTCTCTCAACTTTTTTTGTATCATATCTTTTTCTTCAGAAAGAATAGTAAACAGCCACGCTGCATGAGTTCTTTTTCCATCATCTTTATGAACACAATGAAGGTTAGAGTTTTTAGATAGCTTATCCAGATAAATATTAAAAATTTTCTGTCTATGTTTTAATAATTTGTTAAATTCTTTTAAAGCAGAATAACCCAGTGAGGCACCGAGATCGGTCATTTGGTATTTGTATCCGACTTCAAAAATATCATTTTCCCAAATACCTTTTTGTTTTTTTTCTCTATTAATTCCAAACCACCTAATTCTTTTAGCTTTATTTATTAATTTCTTGTTTTTAATACAGAGCATTCCTCCATCACCTGTTGTAATATGTTTTATTGCCTGAAAACTAAACATTGTAAAATCGCTAATACTTCCAATTGGTTTTTTTTTATAAGTTGCTCCAACTGCATGTGCAGCATCTTCTATAAGAGGTATATTGTATTTTCTTGCTATTGATTGCAACTCATCAATATCACACGGCAATCCACCGTAGTGCATACATATAATTGCTTTTGTTTTTTTAGATATATTTTTTTTAACACTCTCTACACTAATGTTCATTGTCTCTACATCTATGTCTGCAAATTTTATCTTAACTCCCATATATAAAAATGGAATATTTGTAGCTGTGCATGTGTAAACTGGAGCAATAACTTCATCTCCTTTTTTAAGATCTGCAAGAATATATGCAAGATGAAGTGCGTCTGTTCCTGACCCGGTTGCGATACAATGATTGTTTTTTGCAAACATGCTTTTAAATTTTTTTTCAAACTTGTCTACGAGAGGTCCTTGACCAATCCACCTGCCAGAAAGAACCTTTTTAATGGCTCTAAAAGAAGATTTCGAAATATAAGGGTGAAAAAGAACCGTTCCGTCTTTTGGCTCCATAAGGGGTAGTTCTTTAAAGGACATTATATTGATTAACACGAGATATAAAAAAACACAATTAATTTTTAATTTTCCTTAATTTAAAAATTTGGTACTAATTAAAGTATTAAAATTTTAACTCCAAAAATGGAAAAAGAAATCACAGTCATATTTGTAAGTTTTCACTCAGATACTGTAATTGAAAAACCTATCAAGAGTATAAACAAAGAAATCAAAATTATTGTTGTAGAAAATTCGAAAGACCAAGGTTTAAAAAATCATCTTGAAAATAAATACTCGAATGTTGAGGTAATAATACCAAATGAAAACCTGGGTAATGGAGCAGGTATTAATGCGGGTTTAAAAAAGACAAAAACAAAATACGCTTTATACCTTGATGTAGATACAGAGGTTTTTCCAGATACAATAAAAAATCTATATAATGCTGCTCAACAAATTAAAGACTTTTCTATACTTGCTCCCAAAATAAATAATTTTAATTATAAGAACGAATGCTATTTAAAATCTGATAAAAAATTTGAATATTCTAATATGCGTTTTGTAACAGGTTGTGCTTTATTTTTTAAGACCGATATATTTAATGATATTGGTTTTTTTGATGAAAAAATATTTTTATATTATGAAGAAAATGATTTTTACGAACGATGTTTAAATAAAAAAAAACCAATTTATTTAATTGATAATTCAAAAATTAACCACACAGGAAATTCAGCAACCAACAAAGTTTATGAAAATGAAATTGAAATTAATAGAAATTGGCATTTGATGTGGTCTACTTACTATTTTAATAAAAAACACTATGGCGTATTAAAAGCTATCATAAAAATATTGCCCAAATTAATTTCTTCTTTTTTAAATGTTTTGTTTTTTACATTAGTAAACAACCAAAACAAAAAAGAAATATATTTTGCAAGACTTAGCGGTATAGTTAATTCAATTCTTGGTAAAAAATCTTGGTTTAGACCACTTATAAAAGACAAATAAAGCTATTTATTTTTTACTTTCTCTGTTGACTTCAAATTATAAAGTTGTTCTTATTAACCCAAAATGAACAATCTTGGTTTTGTAAAAAAATGGAACTAGAAAGAAAAACTAATAATAAAAGTATCGAGGATAATTTTCAAAAAAATTTTTTTAAGCTTTTACCTGTGTTCTATGAAATGCAAAGTACATTTTTGTCTGGTATCTACAAAAGATATGGAGATCTTGAGGGAGGTCAAATCGTAATTTATTTTGCGAGAGATCTTCACCTAAGCGTTATGAGGAAAAGGGAAGAAGATTTAAGTTTTGATCTTTCATTAGAAAAGTTTTGGTTCAATCATCAAAACACGACTCAAAATAAACACAAAATAATATCAGTATCAAAATTTACTGGTCTACCAAAGGAAACTACGAGAAGAAAAATACTTCAACTTACCAAACTAAAACACTTAAAAAAATCTGGTAAAAATAAATTATATTGGGAACCCGCTTCTCAGTACAAAGAAACTTATATTAAAATTATTCAAGAACAAATTAATTCTCTATCAAAATTTTTATATGAGCAATCAAAATCTTTAGATATTAATATTCAGTTTCCAAAATTTTATAAAGAAATTGAAAAAAATTATTGTTTTTATTGGTTTCATTATTTGAACGCCCAGCTTGAATATATGAGATATTGGCAGGCAAAAACAAAAGATCTCGAAATACTTTTAATCGGTTTACAGAGTGTAATACAATCGCTCAACTATTGGAGAAAAAAAACTGAAGAGGGATTGGGTCAACTAAACTCAAATTTTAAATTTCCACATTATGATATTAGCGCTACCTCTGTTTCAGAGGTTACCGGTATTCCAAGAGCAACTTGCATAAGAAAACTAGATTGGCTTTGTAAAGCAAAATTCGTTAAAAAGAATTTAAACAGTAAAAGATATCAGCTTATTCATGATAATGTGGCGCAAAGCTTATTAGATCACCCTTTAACTAACGTTAAAGCTACTATTCAAAGATTCGCAGAATTCTCGTCGATAGTTTATAGATCTCTATCCAGGTAAATTATATTACAACGTTAATATAATTCCAAAAACTGCGACTGCAGATACTGCAGCAGCAGAGATTGCTATATTTTGTCTTTTAGATTTTTTTTCTTCCTCTTTAACTTTTTTCATGAGGTCGTTTAAATCCACTCTAGACGCAGATTGCTCATGAGAATTTAAAGTGTTTTCTTTTAAATTTAAATTACTTCCCATAATTTAATTCAATCATATTTTGCGGAAATTAAAAATACTTTGAGTTGCTATAATGGGCTATCTTTGCTAACAGAATGATCAAAATGGGTTATTTTAGATTATATTTAGTTTGTAATTACTTTGACTTTTTATTGAAATTTTCAATTCCTTTTCTTAATTTCTCAATAATTTCATCAATATGCTTTTTTTCGCAAACAAATGGAGGCGCAATAATTAAACAGTCGCCTGTCGCTTTAAAGTTAACTCCAACATTATAACATTCTTTATAAGTCATAAAACCAGCTTTACCAGGTCTATCGGACTTTTTGATATCAATACCACCCATCAACCCGTATCCTCTAATATTTTCAATACAATCAATATCTTTAAGTGAGAATAATCCATCTAAAAAATATGAAGATAAATTCTTGGCCCTATTAAAAATATCTTCTTTTTCAAAAATATCTTGAACAGCAAGCGCAGCAGCTACAGCTACTGGTATCCCAGAGTAAGTATAACCGTGAAACATTTCTATAGCTCCCTCTGGAGCAGAATTAACCACGGTATCATAAATTTTTTCCTTAACAGCGACTACACCCATTGGAACAATTCCGTTTGTAGTTGCTTTCGCCATAGTCATTATGTCTGGTGTAACCCCATATTCTTGTGAAGCAAATACAGAACCTGTCCTTCCCCATCCCGTAATAACTTCATCGAAAATTAAAAGGATATCGTGTTTATCACAAATCTCTCTTAGTTTATTTAAATAACCTTTTGGAGGAACTAGAGTTCCTGTTGACCCAGAAATTGGTTCAACAATACAAGCGGCAATATTTTCTGCGCCAAAATTAGTTGCAATTCTTTCTAAATCATTTGCAAGTTCAGCGCCAGTTTCAGGTTGTCCTTTTACAAATTTATGTTCTGACAAATGTGTGTGTCTCATATGAACAACACCGGGCATCAAAATACTTGCAAATGTCTTAACATTGTTGATCATCCCACCTACTGAAGTGGCTCCAATATTCATTCCATGATAAGCTCTTTCTCTTCCAACAAATCGAAATCTTTGGCCATGTCCTCTTGCTTTATGATAGGCAATTGAGATTTTTAATGCTGTTTCCACAGCAGTAGATCCACATATTGTATAAAAAATTTGGTTTAAGTCGCCAGGTGTGTGTTTAGCAATTTTTGTGGCAAGTTCAAACGAACCTCCAAACCCCTGTTGAAACGGCTGAACATAGTCCAAAGTTTCTAACTGTTTGGTAATTGCATTTATAATTTCTTTTCTTCCATGACCAAGGGGATTACAGAATAACCCTGAACTTGCATCAATCTGTGTTCTACCTTTATGATCCTTTATATAAACACCTTTTGCTTCTGTAATTAATCTTGGATCTTTTTTAAAACTCCTGTTTGAAGAGAAAGGCATCCAATGTTCTTGTAAAGAATTTGGAATACCTGTTCTATTTTCGCTTCCCATAAAAATTTATTTCCCTGGCGCTTTATAAGTTGATGCCATTTTTTTTGCTAAGTCAGCAATTTTATTTAAATCAGCTGACTCGAGAATAGTAAAATTTTCAACTGTTCCACTTGATACAGCAACCATTTTTGCAGCTGCCATTTGTTCAAATGTACCTTCTAAAATAGCAATAAAATCGAACGAACCTCTTAAAAGAGAATAATCCATCATCTTTGCGCCCCCTGCCTCTACTATTGCTTGCGTTGCTGCTTTTCTATTTGTTGAAGGATTATTTACAAATCCTGCTAAACCTTTGTCTGTATAACATCCCATGGTATAAAATTTTGTCATTTTTCCCCTTTTTAATTTTAACCATGATAAAGTACAATAAGTTCAGAGTTAAAACAATGTTTAGAATTATTTATTTTCTTTTAATATTAATTCCCACTTCTGCTTTTGCTTTGAGTTTTAATGGAAAATTTATTCAAGGACATTTTATTGTTGGAAAAACTCAACCTGAAACTGAAATTTGGATAGACAAAAAACAGGTAAAGGTTACTGACGATGGTTATTTTGTATTTG
>MDTB01053254.1_pt1 | contig 22374 bp, 14 predicted proteins | sample 811161 | NCBI WGS metagenome assembly MDTB01 (sample SAMN05326650, study PRJNA326480) | marine metagenome | isolation source: seawater | place: Mediterranean Sea | collected 2009 | reverse complement strand
TTAATTGCTCTTGAAGACAATAGTAGTATTAGTGAAGTTAGTACTGCTGATTCAGTGGAAGATAATTACAGAATTATACCTGGTGATAGCCAAAAAGAAGTAATTAAGAAAAATTCTCCGCCACCCACAATGCCTTAGGCTTGTGCTTCAGACCATCTAAGAATAACGTTACCAGTAATTGCCGCACCCGACGTTTTATAAACGTTAATGGCTAACACGTCTGGTCCATTCGGGAATGTACCCCTACCACCCAATGTAGTATTTGTAAGTTCTTTAATAAATGCAAGATCCAGCGTTGATCTTTCTCCAGGTTGTGCAATGAATGAGAAGATTGTTTCTCCTGGTTGTGCATATGGTGGATTTCTAAATATAAACGTTACAGTGCCAGCGGCATTAATGGTTGTATTAGCGGACTGTGAGAAGTTAACCTTATAATAATAAGTTCCTGACGCTCCAAAACGTTCTTCTGTAATACTTGTTACCTGTGTACCTGATGGCCAGTTACTATCTGAAGCCGCAACCTCTGTACCTGGTGTAACTCCTGCAGTATCTAAACTTGATTTATCTAAGTATAAGAAGTTAGAGTTAACAAACGCATCACCTTGGTTGGATACTGTAAATGTAGTTGCATTTCTGTTAATGTTTGAGTTAGTATTATTACTAATTCTAATATAACCGTACTGTGATCCACTTGGAGCATATACCTGTGTTACTGTAGAGTTAGAAGGAATACTTGTACCTGTAATAGGTGCACCAAGAATATCGCTTGGATTATCAAATGCATCGTCAATGTTTGGTGAAGGTCCGTTATTACTACGTGCAATAAAGATGTAATTTCTATTACTTCTATTGTTATAAATTGTACTTGATAAGAATGTTGCTGTTTGTTCGTCTTCTACTGTAACTGCTGTTGTAGTTTCTTGTGTATCTGAAGACCAGTTAACAGATCCACCTGGTGCAATCTGTGCGAAACTTGGTTGTCCACCCTGTGCAACACCTGAAATACCTGCCCAACCAATATCATTTGGATTCAATGGATAGTTTTGTGGGTTAAGCACACCTTCAATAACAATACCACCTGTGTCTGTACTTGCTGGTTGATCCGTTGTAACTTCAAGTCCTTCAAGTAGCAACTGTGCTCTGTTTAGAAGTTCTCTTTCTCCTAAGTCACCAACAAGTGCGTTACTAACACTTGGAGCCAATCTAATCAAGAAAGATGTATATCTTGTAGTACTAATACTAACACCTGTCGATTTGTAACTGAACAAGTATCCTCTATCACTGTCAAATCCACCGTCTGTAATAAACGCTGAACCCCAGTGTGATATGTTTGGACTAATTGTGTTACTAACTAACACAACACCTGTATTTCTTGCGTGTGTTGTTGCCGTTCCACCAGTGTATGTTCTTGTTGCACCTGATGCAAAGTTTGTCATCGGTGAACTTCTTGTACAACCTGTTAAATTTTTACCATCAACACCTGTGAAACGTATCATCTCAGCGTCAATGTAAACAATACCACCTTCGGGTGGAAAGAAAGAAGCATCTTGTAATGGTACAGTAGTTTGTGAATCTGTAATATCACTTGCTAATTTACCACTTGGACCTTCGTTTGTAATTTCATAACGTACAGGCATGTTCCCTGTTCTCATAAATGCTTCTGTGTTGATGTTACTGTTACGCATTCTATGACAGAATACAAAGTTACCATCAGCGCCACGTAGCATGTAATCAATAAAACCAGCACCATACCATGAATACTGTATACCTACCATCTGCATTTTTGATATATCTAAGTTGTATCCACTTGGACCAGTACCGTCCATTCTATCTCTGTTAAAATCTTTCTGTTCTGTTTTCTTATCTTTAACTAAACAAATCTTACTTGCTTGTACATCAGTAACACCTCTAAAGTCTGGTGTTAGATACATTGTTGTATTGTTAACAACTTGTGATACAACGTGTGTCATACCTTTTAACACAATTCTATCACCTGCTTTTAATTGTTCTCTAAATCTTGTGTTAGTACCTGTACATGTGTTTGAGTCAACACTAATATTAACTGTACCTGCTAACTGTAATGTTGCAGTTCTTTGTACAGCACTAAATTGTGTTCCATCATATTCAAAGAAAATACCGTTCTGATCATCAAATGCTCCTGAACGTACAGTTGCACCGTGGAACGTATTAACCGATACTTGACATTCTGATGTAAGTTCTGGTGTTGTACTTCCTAAGGCACCCTGTGCAACAATTTCAAATGTGTTCTCATCGTTAATATCTGTAACTGTATATGTGCCATTATAACCTACAGTCTTAACACCAATGATTCTAACTATACCACCAATTTGTAATCCGTGTTCTGTTTCGTCAGTTGTTACTGTAATAATTGCTCCTTGAGCAGTACTTGCCGCTGTAATATTAAGAATGTTATAACTCGGAGCAAACAAAGCACCTGTTGTATACATAATACCTTTACCTGACTGGTATCTAATATACTTTTTACTCTGTCTAATTGCTTGTGATCCGTGTTGTGGTCCACCTGTTCCTAACTGCACACCACCATCATATGGTCTGTGTATAAAGAACGAATCTGGTCTTGGATAAACGTTACCAATAATAGGTTCATCATTGTTAGTACCTGTATCAATGTTTCCTGGTGATCTACATTGGTATTCAAGTTGTGTTAAACTTGGAACTGCTGTTGCACTAAATGGTCCTGATGCAAGTTCATGATTGTTAGTACCATCACTTGATGTTGTTGTAACTGCAAAAGAGTTACCTGGAACAAGTCCATGTGGTGTTTGGAATGTAATTCTAATACTTGCTAATGCACTGTAAGTAACAACACTTGAACCTGCAATAGGTAATGTTGTTTCTTCTGACATTGTAACAGAACTATAAGTGTTCAATGTTTCACCTGCAACTGCTGTACCACTAACATTAATACCAACAAAGTCACCTTCTGTTGATTCTTGCGTACAACGTAATGTTAAATCGTTTGTAGGAGTAGCACCACCAAGTTGATCACCTGGAATAATAATCCTGTTACCTACTTCATAACTTGAACCGTCATCAGTTGCAACAACAAGACTGTATGTTCCGCCACTTCTTGTAATTGTAAAGATTGCACCCGAACCTGAATTGTTTTGATTATTACCTTGAATTGCTGTTACACTACCACTTCCTGTAGCACCAGTACCACTAAATGAAACTCCTGTAATTCCTCCACCTGAGTCGACACTTGTAATAGTAATTGTTAAATCGTTTGTTGGACTTGCACCACTTAAATTAGTTCCGTTAATTACAATTTCTTGATCAACGCCGTAATTAAATCCTGCACTATCAATACTAACAGTGTAATTACCACTTGCTAATCCAATTTGGAACTGTACACCGTTACCAACTACTCTTTGAACGTTAGTTACGTTTGGATAAGATTTAGTATTAACTGCTGTACCTGATATACTTGTTCCTGTAATAGAACCGTTAACATCAACAGTTGAAATTGTAATTGTTAAATTGTTTACACCGTCAGTACCACCTAACACCGAACCAAGTATTGTAAAGTTCTCTGCCGCCAAGTAACCTGAACCTGCGTTAGTAACAGTAATTGAATAAACTGTACCAATCCTTTGTACGTTGAATGAAGCATCAACACCAGTAACTGTAGTAGAAGTTTTTGCAGGATCACTATAACTTACGTCTGCATCAACTGCCGTACCTGTTGAAGTTACACTTGTAATTGATCCGCCTGCACCAATGGCTGAAACTGTCATAATACAATCGTTTGTAGTATCAGCACCTCCTAAGTCGAAACCACTAATCTTAATTTTATCACCAACAGTATAACCTGTTGATGTATCTGGTGATGCCATTGAAACTGTATAAGCATTGTTAGTATATACAACATCAAAGTTACCATCACTACCAAGTCCTCCTGATAAGTTACCTTCTTGTCCAAAGAATGTACCATTACCGTCAAAACCTGTTCCTGATTCTGTAAATGTTAAAATATCGCCAGTAGCACCAACTGTGTCAACAAGAAGTATTAAATCATTTGTGCCGTCAGCACCACCAAGTTGTTGACCACCAATTTGGATTCTGTCACCAACTTTATAATCTTGTCCTGCGGCGTTTAGTACTGTTGAATATGTACCATTTGTTCTTGTAACATCAAAACTACCACCGTTACCAATTGAAGTGTCATTAGATCCAGTTAAACCTACATAGTTTACTGTGTTACCAATAAGTATTCTTGATGTTGCTTCTGATAATGTTAAATCATTACCTGCAACATTTGTTACAAAAGTTGCTGTACCATCGCCTCTATCAAGACCAGCACCAACTTCAACTGCTGTAGCGTCTTCAACTGTAATTGTTGTTGCACCAAGTGCTATATCTGATGTCAATACAGGTGTATCAATAATTGATCCTGTACCTGTTACACCAGTAACCTGAGAACCTAATGGTATACCGCCTGGTACTGCTACAAGTGGAGCACCAAGTGCCGGTACTGCACCAGTAAATGTAATTCTGTCTGCTCCGGTTGCCGCCGCCAATGGCATAGTAAATGATCCTGATGAACCTTGTGTAGTAACTTCGAATGTTGGAGTGTCACCCTGAATACTTGCACCTGTGTAAAATGCCGCTTGTCTTAAAATTGTATAGAACGTTACAAGTGATGTACCTGCTGATATTCCAACTTTAGCCTTTGCGTAATATGTAAAAGTTGTATTATCAACAACACTGTTAATAATAAATGTACCTTCAGCACGACCGTTACCTGCAACTTCACCTGCTAAACCTCTAATAGTAATTGGATTACCTTCTTCAAATCCATGTGGTGCAGTTGTTGTTACAGTAATTAAGGATTGACCAACTCCGCTACTGCCTGATGATGCATCAGTAGTTACTGAAGTAACTCCTGTATCTGTTCCTGGTACTTCGTATGTTGATGGATATCCACGCATTGTACCAATCGCTTGCCACTTGGTAGGCTGTAGTCCATACTCAAAGTCAGCGTCAAGCATTGATAGAGAGTTTGCAACTCTATGTCTTTCAATAGCATCAGTACCAAAGTCATATGGTCTAACTTTTAAGTCACCTTGATCAACAAAAATTTGTAATGTATCTGTGTCTGACCAAACAGTAACTTTTTCTTCTGATGGTAAAACTGAAAGTCCTCCTGTAATTACATCTGTAAGTATTTTTACTAAATCTGTAACACGATCCTGAGCACCTAATTCACTTGTTGCACCTAAGAAATATTGTGTAGTTTCTGGAGTGCCTGTTTGTTTAGTTGCATATACTGTTTTAGGTAAGATGTAGTTATTAACTAAATCTCGCATAAAGTTTTTCGCGGCAATTTCTTGTTCACGTGTCCCATCAATCTGTGGTGTAGGACCTACCCAATATGTTGACGCTGTAGATCTTACATATTCATTACCACCGTAACGTAAATCTTTTACAAGTGCATCAAGATTATATCCTATATCTCTTTCGGTTTGTGCCGCATTGTAAGTATAACCTTGCCATATACTTCCTGCTGTTGCGTTTGCAACATTATCTGCAATCCAAGCACGTACTTCATCTTTAATAAATTCTTTGTTGTTTGTAATTAATGCTCTTGAACCTGTAAGGAATTCTGTGTTTGTTGTATCAATATCAAATAATACTTGTGTAATTGTATCAGTATTTTCAAGAAACTTTTGAAAGTAAAAATATGTTGGTGTAAATTCTACTGACTCATATGCATAACTTACTCCTGCTCCTTTACCTGGATCACTAAAATTAAATAGAACCTGATTAACAGTTGTATCAGTAATTAATAGTAAATTATCTTGTGTAACTTTTGTTGGAAAAATTGCTCTACTAACTTCCGCTCTATGAAAGGCTGGCATAGCATCAAGTCCTGAAACAATAACAGTACCAATAGTATCAAGAAGTACTTTAGTAACTTGTGCCGCCGCAGTTGATTCTGAAACGTATTCATCATTTTTATATTGATAAGTTACTGCTGGTGATTGTTTAGTTGTGTAATCAGTGTTTGTTAAAATATAGTTGTTAATAATATCAACACACTTTGCCTTCGCCGCTTTCTCTGGTAATCTATCTCCGTCAATTTGCGGTAATGCTCCATCCCAATATGTTGAAGCAAGATAACGTGCTTGTTCGTTACCATTATATCTTATATCGTGTAATAGTCCGCCTGGTTGATCTTGTATAGGATTATAAGTGTCTCCACCAATAAGGTTGTAACCCATATCTCTTTCACACTTATCATCACTGTCATTTGTGTAACCATACATTACACTCTTTGTACCATCTGTTGATGCACTCTGGAATGAATGTGCTAAAGAGTTTGTACTTGTACCTGCGTTAATTGTAATTGTGTTTGCATCTGGAACTGCCGTAACTCTAATGACATCGGCAGTATTTGTATTAGGAATTACACCTTGATCAAAAGTAATTGCACCTGTTGCGAATTTAATATAGTCACCTACTTGGTAAGGGTGACCTGTAATAGTAAGTGTCATTACACCTGTTGCAGGTTCATAAGTTGCACCTGTTGGAGTATGCACACCGGCTGTTACTTGTCTTGTAATTGCATCGTTAATCCAAGCACGAGTTTCATCTTTTAGAAACTCAACGTTTTGTTGGATTAGGTAGTAAGCGTTTGGGTGATAGTTTCCACTGATAGGAATTCCTGTATGGAAAATATAATCATTAATTTTTCTCTTTGCCATTTACGTTAAACTCCTAATGCAATAGCCAACGCCGTTGCTGTACTATCTACGTATGCTTTGTTTGTCAATTCTTTTTCAGTCACTGGTCTTTGTTGTCCTATTGCTTTTGTGAACGTTGCGTCCGCAGGAGTTACATTTCCTATTACAGTACTATTTAACCCATTTGAGGCATTCAACGCTAAGAACGAACCATCTCTTGCAGTAGTTTGTCCTATCGACATGTTATTTATTGATCCTGCAACCCCACTGTTTACAACCAACTGTCCAGTACCGCTTGGACTTATTGTAACGTTTTTATCTACAGGACTTAAATTTACTGTGTCTGTAGCACTTAAGGTTAATGCATTTACATACATGTTGCTCATTGTACCTTGACCTACAGGATTAATCAATACTGAACTGTATGCACCTTGTGGAGCAATCTGAATTTCTGCGTCTTGTCCTGTAAATGTAACGTCACCGATAACATTCAAACTACTAAATGCACCAACACCTGTAATAGTTGGATCTGCTGTAGTTATAGTTCCGTAAATAGAACCATCACCAGTAGCATAATAGAGCGTATCTGGTGCAAGTGCTGGAACTTTAAACGTTACAATACCATTGCTTTTACCTTGTGCTCCAACGCCTTCTAATGTACCTAACACTGAATCTTCATATGTTAGTCCATCGCTATAAAATATAACAGGAAGACCGTTAATAGTTGTTGATGAAAGTCCGCTTGGATCAGCATAAAAAATATTAAAAGTTAAGAAAGGAAAGTTTGCTAAACTAAAAGAAAACTCTGCTCCTCTTATTAAACTAAATGAAGGATTTTCTTCATTAATCTGTGTACCAGTTGAGTAGGTTGTGTTCTCAATAAATGCAGATGAATTACCTTCACCTGACTGTCTCATATAGAATCTATTGTCAACGATTGCTTCTTCTACAACAGAATAAGTTAGACTCTTAAGTGTAACATTACCTTCAGCGTCAACAGTAAATCCAGGACTTTTAAATCCGTGTTCTGCTTCAAACGGTACGTAGTTTACAGCCATACTATATGCTCCTCATTATGCAGGTACCAATACGTTTTGTGTTTGATAGTAGTTTGCACTGAATACGCATTTTGCACCACGCCCTGGTGCTGAATCATCTAATGGTTTTGCGTTAACAATAATGTTTACATAACTGTCATTAACTGTAGCAGTTACATCAAGAATCTGATTTCCTAAGTTACTACGTCCATATACAACTAATTCTGCTGTGCTTGGACCAGCAACTACTAAACACTTAACAATCTCTTTTTGAAATGTGCTATGATCAGCAACGATAGTGTATTCTGCCGCACAAAAATCACCTACAAGCCATCTATCAAGCAGTGTATCTTCTGTGATTTTTCTCCAAGGTCCGTGATAACTTAAATTAGTGCCGTTTTTCATTAGCACTGTGTTCTTTAAGCCTTTACCGAAAAATTTACCAATATCAAACATAATAGTCCTCTTTAGTATATTTATCGCTTAAGAAGATTTAATTTTTCACTGTGATAAGTTTAGAATATTCGGGCAAATATAGGTATTCTACGTCGGATTTAGCGAGTGTACGTACAGCATCATCTAATGTTTCAACTAAAGGTTCACCGCCTAAATTAAAACTTGTATTAAACACCATAGGAACACCTGTTTTTTCTTTAAATGCTTTAATTAAATTATAGTAATTTTTGTTCTGTTTTTCATTCACTGTCTGAATTCTACAAGTTCCGTCTACGTGTATAATAGCAGGAATCTTTTCTTCAATACCTGGTTGACAGTTTACAGCATACATCATTGTAGGTGAACTTTCCATACCACGTAAGTCAAACCATTCATGTACATCTTCTTCAAGAATGGTTCCAGCAAATGGTCTAAAATACTCTCTACGTTTTACTTTGTTTACATGATCCTTACCATCTGGATCCGTTGGATCATATATGAAACTTCTGTTACCTAATGCACGTGGACCGTTCTCGCTTTGGCCTTGAAATACAGCAACAATATTTTTATCAGCAACTAAATCAACTACATCAGCATTTGTTACATCAACAACTTCTGCTTCATATTTTCCTGCTATAATGTCAATTTCATCAGCAACATAATGATAGTGTGGTCCGTTGTATAATGTATCTACTTGTTCTTTAATACTAACATCACCGGTTATAAGTCTGTGCTGAATCATTGCCGCACCCATTGCCGTACCAGCATCATTACTAACAGGCTCAACATATAAATTAATGCCTTCGTCTTTTAGTTCTTCTAAGTACCAATAATTTGCAACACAGTTCAATCCATAACCACCACTAAGAACAATATTTTTATTACCAGTCATCTCAACTGCTTTTCTAATTAAGTTAGCAACTTGTTTTTGCGTTTGTGTTTGTACAGCATACGCCATATCTCTTCTATTATCTAATTTTGTAACATCTTCATCTTGACCTTCAATATCTCTTGTTTCTTTAATGAAGTTTTTATTAACATAAGCACCATTAGGATAAGTTGGAATAATTGCATTTCTGTTTGATAATGGATTTGTTAAATCTTCTGTAAACAATTTAGGAATATTACTGTTTTCTTTACCATATGGAAATAGTCCCATAGTCTTACCTGCTTCAATAAAATTAAAGCCACAGTATTCAGTTACTGCTTCATATGTTTTTACAATACCTGCTGTTTCACTAATAACAATTTCTGGTATAGTACCTTCTCCTTCACCAAAGAAGTCTGCATTAAACTTTGGATATTCAGCACCAACAAGTGGACCATAAGTACCTAAATGTTTGTATACTGTTTTAATAGTTGCAGGATATTCACAAGTGTAAATGCTTTCTGTTTCCCAAAGTGTAGTTGGATTATTAGGATCGCCTCCCATGTTTGCACTAAAGAAAGTTCCAGCACCATCTACAATAACTGCTGTTGCAGTATCAAATCCTGAATTATAAAAACTTAATCCAGCATGTAGTTTGTGATGAAAATAACTTAGGTCAATTACTTGTGGGTGTTTAGGGAGTAACTTAGAATCTCTATCAATAAGTCCTAACTTACGTGCAATACCTGTATAAACATCGTCGCCTGTAAAGTCAACTTGTCCTGCTGTTGCTTCTAAACTTTGTGTATGTGCAATACAAATATAATCTAACTTGTCAGTATAGTCAAGTATTTTTATCATAGATGCATACGGACCTCCGTCATACTTGTGTCTACTTAAACGTTCTTCTTCAATAGAAAATACTACTTCTCCGTCTTTAAGTAAACATACTCCGCCGTTATGTCCTCTTGCTATTCCTGCTATCCACAATGTTGGTTTCTTCATATTAAAATCCTACGTATCCTATGTGATTATAATCAACAACTTCTTTTAAAATTGCTTCTTCAAAACTTAAAAGGTCGTGATTTTCATCTTTTAGTTTATCTAATAGTTCAACTGTACTATGTTGTTTATCGTTATTTTTGCTTTTAAGACCCAAACTTGGACGAACTACTTCATTAAGATAATCATAATGTTGCCAATGACTTGGGTGTGGTTCCATCCAATCTTCTTTTGATTCTGGATCATAAAATGTGTAATGTTTTTCTTTACGTGTCCAAGCAAACAAACCTAAAGGTTCTAACCAGTTTGTTTTGTCTATGTTTTCGTAAACTTTTAATTCGGGTCTTTCTTTATATACATCAACAGTATCAGTTGGCGTTTCTCCAAAGTCATTTATGTTTGGCATGTCAGTACCTAACTTATTCATATGACCAATACTTGTCATACGCCATGTACAACCTGTGCTTTCTAATAATCCTTGTGTAAGTATTATTGCATTTTGTCCGTGCATATAATAACTATGCTCGTCCCAAAAAGTTTCTATCCATTTATCATCATAGCAAACTTCCCTATTCATGTAATTAAAAATACTGCCTTTAGTTTTCCAACCTATTTCGTCAGTATTTCTAATTGCATCACCTCGCTTACCTTTAAACTCTACAGTTCTAAAAGTATGCCAGTCATTACGTGTATGTGTACTCCATTGTACAATTACTGTATCGTCTTTTGTAAGATTATTTTTTACGTGGCATTCTGCAATACGTTCTGCAATAGCACGATTTCCTAAACCAGGAAAGCCCCAGTTCTCATAATGATCAAATTCGTAACTTAAAAAATCAGCATACGTTGGCCACGCATACATTGTAAAACTACAACCAAATACGAATAGTCTATTTTTCTTGCTTTGGTGCTTCTGGGATTTCAACTCTTGTTCCATCTTTAACCATGCTGTTCACTGACTTAACAACTAAATCTTCTATAGTGTCATTCATTGCCATAATACCTTCATTGGTTCTGTCAGACCATTCATCTATTGTAATCCTAATAGGACTATAAACTCTTGCACCTTCTCCCATGTCAAGGATGTCAAACTTAGGATTTTCAGGATAAGAAATATTTTCTTTAAACGTTGATCCAACAACAATAGTTGCTGAACAATCTAAAGCATTAACAATATGTCCGCCTACACTGTCACAACCTAAAAAGTGATCTGCGGCTTGAATAATTCCACACCAGAATCTTAAATCAATGTTTTGTGGAATAGCAACAGGTTGTTTTACACCATGCTTCTGAAACTCAATAGCAATTTCACTCATAAAGATTATACCAAAGTCTTTAGAAAGTTTTTTAACAATGTTTACTACATTCTCTGGATCGAAACTTCTTCCACTTGGATCACCAATCATTCCGTTTTCGTTAACTGTTCCTCTACCAAATGGTTGGAACACAACTACTTTATCTTTTTTAGTTTTTTCTTTTACTTCTTGAATTAACTTAACACCTGACATTGCTTCTTGTTGGCTAAGTTTAATTGAAGGTCTTGGTAAATCTCTTACACCTTTATTATTAATTTCAATGTCATAACACTGTCCTAAGGACGCTTTCTGATTATAATATTCCCATACTCTATATGGTTCAGGTGTTTTTAATTCACGGTCAATTAACTTATCTTCGAATAAGTTTTTGTGAAATACATCGTATGCTTTTTTGTGTAGTACAGGGTGTCCTTTATAAAAGTCCATTCCTCCTTCACATACGATAATAAAATCGTCATCTGGGTTTTCTTTATGATAGAGTTCTAAAGCAGGAATACTTGTAATAACTCTGCCTGCTCCACCGTTAATAAAAAATGCTGTGTTTCTTTTTGTTGACATTATATTTTATAGTTCCTTTTATGCAATTACTTATTGTGTAGTTGGTTTTGTTTCGTCATTCGTGACATAGTCCCAAAAGAAGTGTTGCTGTCCTGTGCGTGGTACTTGTACTACCCATTCACCATCAATTAATACTCCACTTGGACTACTTGTTGGTAAGTCTTCTCTTTCACCAAACTTATCACAGCAACTATCGACAGTAATAATAGGAATACCATATTGTGAACTCATCATACGAAGGTGTACGTCATGCCATTCCATCCATAAACTGTCTTGACTGTTTCCTCTATCTCCATTTGTAGCATGTAATATAACTTCTACTTGATGTATACTTGCCATTAATGGTAGACTTGGTGCGTTAAATCTAAATCCATTACCCCAAAAATCATTACATATCATTCCGCATGTTCTTACACCGTCAAGATAATGTGTTTTAGTTGTTCCTGGTGGATCTGCTAATACTTGATCCCAACTGTGATGTGGACTATCTTCTCCACCAACAATATATTGTTTATTAGTTGCACCAAGTAATTCACCTTGTTTATCGTAATATCTAATTTGATTTTTTCTAATACTTCCTCTATGCTCAACATCAACCCATAATGTACCAAGTGCAATACCCATTCCTTTTGAGTTTGCATGTGTAATTACTCTGTATGCAGATTTGGCTAAATCAGGCATACCATTTTCTAATACTAAATCAAAGTTTGGAAAATAACCTGACAGTGAACCTTCAGGTGTTAGTAACCAGTCGCAGTTATTTTCTGCGGCCCAGTCAATTGCCTTAATGATACTTGCTTCATTCTTTTCAAGATTCTGTGTTACAGGTATTTGAGCACCCGCAAATCTAACTGTATTACTCATACAATTATTTACATATTGGGTGTAGTGTTTAGTGTGAGATTTGGCTTATGCAGTACCGCATGGCGAACGTGGAACATCTACTTTCCAAGCCGCATAACGTTGGCATTTGTGAACTTTAAATGTAGCACCTGTACCAGCATCAGCGCCGCCGTCTTTTGCTTCGTACGTGAATGTAGCACCAGCAAATTCTTTTGCCGCTCTTCCTTCTACAATATCTTTACCATCGTTGATTGCTTGGTTACTACTTAAAGTTAAAGCAGTAATAGCACCACTGTTAACTGTTTTTACTGTAGCAATAAGATGATCAGCAATAATATAATTGTCTAAGTCTGCTTTTGCAAATTTAATTTTGTCACCTACTTCGTAATTAGAACCACCAGCAGTAATATCAACAGCAAAACTATCTCCAAAACTTACTGGAATATCTCTTAATGCTTGTCTATATGTTGCCCATTCTGTTTTAATTCCTGTAGGCATATCTGAAGTTGTTTTATCGTCTGACCAACCTAATAAAGATGTTCTGTGTCTACGTAAGTGAGCCCAAGTAATGTGTGGTTGTTTCCACGGATAGTGTGGCATTCCACCTTTAATTGAACTTGCAACTTTAATAAATTCATCGTTGTTGTTACATTCGATATCAAATTTTTCGTATGTGTGATGTGGATCTGGATCAACGTATGTAACATACTCTACACCATTTGGCAATGTTTCTGTAATAGTTTCGTGTTCATCTTCTTCAACATCTGCTTCCATTAGTGAACAAATAATCGGATACTCTCTACAATCTACTAAAACTTTTTTTAAGTTAATAGGTGCATTAAAGTCCATTCCTTGTTCCTCTTCCATGTATCCTGCAGGTGCAATCTTGTTTGTTGCTTTATCAATGAACACCCACATAGTTTCTGGACCTTCATATGTGTGCGTACCCTGTAATTGTTCGTTATCAAACTGACCCAGGTATTCATCTGGTTTAGGATAGTTAAATGTGTGTCTAATATTTGCCATGTTTTTTCCTTATTAGTAGTAAACTACGTAAACTAAGCCTCCTGCTCCTGGTGAACCACAACAACAAACTTCTCCGTATGCTTGTGCTGACATACCGCCGCCTCCTGGAAATAATCCAAAGCCTTGCGATCCGCCCCAAGCACAACATCCGTTTGGTCCGTTTCTAAATCCGCCTCTACCATATGAGTCACCAATCATCATGTTACCTCTATCATGGCAGTATTGACTTAATTGTGAAGTTGAATTCGTGCTACCAATACCAAAGTCCATTCCTGAGTGTCCGTGTACACAGTATCTCATTCTACAACATGAATAACATGTTCTGTACATGAAACATTCTGTACGCATAACTCTTCCTCCACATGCTCTTGCACACCAGTTACCTGATTTACATACATATGAATCACAACCTTGTTGACAGTTTCCTTTTTGTCTACAGCAAGTTGAACCTGCCGCACAAATTGTTAATTGATCTCCTGGCGATACTTCTGACGCTTTTTGACCATATGCTCCACCAGTTGATGGATATCCCATTTGACAACAGCAACCACCGTCACCAGCCGCGCCACCACCCCATATTTCAAAGGTTGCGTATGATACGCCTGCCGGTATTGTCCACAAACAACATCTTCCGCCGTTGTTTGGTGAAGTAGTACTTGTGTTATAGACTGCAAGTTCCGCTGGAATTGCTTTAGCCTCTTCATAACCGAATAAAAAATCTCTTAATGTTGACATACTACTATATACTCCTTATGTTGCAGTGTAGTAAACTGTTACTAATCCGCCCATTCCTTTCGCTCCGCAATAACATGTTTCGTTGTGCGTTACTCCAGAAGCACCACCTCCGCCTGGGAATACTCCGTGGTCTCCTTGTCCTTGTCCGTCTGTTTTGTAACAACCTGAACGTGACATTCTTGTAACTCCTGTAAATGGTGCACTTGGCATAAACTGGTGCATATCTGATGCACAGTGAGCTGAACCATGTCCGCCACCTGTTGTACCACACATTGATAATGTAGCACCGTTAACACAACCGCAGTTAAACATTTGACATCCACTGTATGAACAGTTTTGACTCCAAAAACATTTGGAAGACGCTTCTGATCCACCTGATGAACACATACAAAATCCACTTGGTCCACATACGTAACTTGGAAATCCTCTACAACTGTAACATCTTGAGTGACAGCATGTACTACCACCTGCACAAATTGTAAATTGATTTCCTGCTGTTAATGTAATAATTCGTCTACCATAAGAACCTGATCCTCCTGACCAACCTTGTTGGCAACAACACACTCCAGCGCCTGGACCACCACCGCCCCAAACTTCAAAAGCCGCCCATTCAGCACCTGCTGGTGCTGTCCATTGACAACATTTACCACCATTGTTTTGGTCGGTAATGTTTGTAGCGTATACTCTTAATGAAGTTAAAGGAGTAGATCCTCCTGAAGTAGTTCCGTATTGTAATAAGGTTCTTAAACTTGACATATTATTCGTCGTCCTCTACTGATGCAATATCTGCGCCTGGCTCTACTGGAAAGTTTACCATATGTGCTGGAAACTCATCTGCTTCGCCGTGTTTAAATAATGCTGGTAAATCACGTAACTTTGTTCTGTATGAAGTCCAAAGTGCCTTAGTAGCATCTGGCATATCATCAGCAATCTTACTATCAGAACCTGCTAACATATTGTTTCTTACAATAATTAACTGATCCCATGATGTCCAAGGTTGCTTCCATTTCATAGTCCATGTACCGCCAGTATATTTTCCGTCAGTTAATGTACCATCTTTATTGTAAACACACTCGTCTAATTCATATGTATGATCAACATCTGTTGGGTCTGGTCTTTCGTATGTAGTACCATCTGGTAAGTCTACAACAATGTTTGTTTGACCAACTACTGTGTCCCATTCTGTTTGTGCATCAAATAATGAACACATTACTGGATCAGCATCGCAGTCTATTTCAACTTTATATTGATCTTCTGGTACAGGAAAGTCTGCACCGTTTTCTTCTTCTGTTAAAACAAGACGTGATGTATCACTACGTCCTGTATCTTTATCTATAAAAATCCAAATCTTGTCCGGCCCGTTGTACTTTGCATTTGCGGTGTTGCCGTCTGCATTTGTTTGGGCAAGATAGTCATCTGGAAGATTATAACTAAAGTCTTTTTGTATAATTGTATTTGGCATTATATTTTCTCCATTATCCTTTAACTATAACTAACTTTTACCGCACCTGCTTGTCCCCAGCCGCCCCAGCAACATGGTTCTCCGCAAGCCGCTCCACCGCCGCCGCCTCCTCCTGGGAAAGCCGCTAAACAGTTGAAACATGAACCAGTGTTTGTAAAGTTACCCGCACACCAGTCTTTAGTTCTTCTTGAAACACCAAAATGAGCAGGACCTGTTACAAAGTTCCACATTTGGTTGTGACAATATTGACTTCTTTTTGAACTTCCTGTAATTTGTGGAAGTCCCCAATCTCCTGTACCGCACTGCCACACAAATGATGGGTGACAAGTGTATGCTGAAGTAAAGCAACATGCCTTACCTCCACAACCACCTGGTGCACAAGTTGTTGGAATACTTGAACCAGTAACAAAACTTGGATAGCCGTTTCCGCCTATACATCCGTGACAGCAACATGTAGTTGAACCGCCTGCACAGATTGTATATTGACATCCTGGCGTACTTTGAATTGTTCTGATTGCGTAAGATCCGCCTGCCGCCGGTCTATTCGGAAACTGACAACAGCAACCTCCATGGCCTCCGCCACCTCCACCCCATAACTCGAAAGTTATGTTTACTTTAGATGCTGGCACAGTCCAAAGACAACACTTACCACCGTTACCGATGCCCGTACTATCATTCCATACCCAAAAATTTCTGGTGACTCCTGCTTTCGCTGGTTCCACGTCTGAAAGAAAATTACGTAGTGTTGACATGTTATTCTTTTCCTATTATCTTACGTTCCACTAATAATCCAGCCGTAAGTTGCACCTGTGTAAACAAGTGTTACTGCCGCATTATTAATATCTAATGTTAAATCTTCACTTAAATTCTGGATTTTCGCGCCGTTACGTCCTACAGTCAAGTTTGAATTTCCAAACGCTCCTGTTACGTCGACAATCTGAACTGTGTCATTTTCTAACAAACTTGTGCTAAGAGGTAGAGTTACCGTAAAGCCTCCACCTGTACACAAAATTCTGTCATTGACAACAGCCGAATATGTCGTACTAACGGTTCTGAGTACAGTACCAGCGGTTCCAGTTGTAGTTATGTATCTTCCCATTGTTTTATCCTTCTATATGTATTTATGCCGCAGTCTCAATACCGAACGCGACTGCACTAACATTTCCTGAACTTGATCTAACGACCAACTTCTTCCCTGCGTCCATTACTATCCCCGATCTCTCAAGTACACCGTGTGCCAAGACTTCCGTCTCCCACTCTATATACTCTGCGCCTGTTGGGGTATCAGCCGCCGCAACTGCCATTTGCACACCAATTGCTTGATTTCCTCTATTACACACCGAACACGTTACAACTGCATAGTTGTCAGTTGGCACAGTATATACGGTGGTATTAGTTGCCGCTACTAAATCGCTCGCTCCTAATCTTCCTGTTGCCATGGTTTAATCTCCTTTATCCCATCAAAAACATATTTAGCGCCACAGGTGCACCATCAACTCCACCTTGGAAATTGAATTGTGCTTTCACGTTAATTGGAACTACTGTAGTTGTAGTAATTTCCTGTCCGGAAATTTGTACAAGACCTGCAATAATTTGGTTAACGTTAAGAGTGGATGCACCACCACCAATCTGTGACGTGATATATGTTCTAATTGCTCTTTGTGTTGGTACAATACTGTCGCTGTTTGCGGCAAATGTACCATCGGTGCTAAATTCGTTGACTGTTGCGCCTGTATTACCAAGTGCAATGTTACCCAATGACAGTTCTTGCAATCCACTAATGTTAAATGCATCAGCGTTAAGTGTCGCAACACCTGTTGACTGTTCAACGTTAAACAGTCCACCTACTCTAAAGTTACCATCTTGGTCAGTTGACGTAAAGAATACTCTTCCGCCTCCGCCTTCAACGGCTTCACTTGCTGGAACTGCGTCCTGCAATGGTAAGTTTGGATAATTCGTTTGTGTAAAGTTACCTGTACCAATGTCTAAGAAGTCATGTCCTGTTAGACGTACTTGTGAGTATCTTAATCTAATCTCTGAACTTTCTGTATGTACTGGTGCAGTGTCTACTGGAATGTCTGGACTTACTTGCAACTGTGCAGTAAATGGTCCTGATGTTCCGCCTAATAAATTTGTAACAGCAACAAGTTTGTAAAATACTGTTGGCTGATTTGCAAACACAACGTTTGAACCTGCTCTTGGTACTGTGTTTAATCCTGATACTTGTACAAACTTACCACTTTGTAAGTTGTCCATAAATCCACCACCGTATGTTATTTTACCACCGGTTGTGTATGTACCTTGTGTTGTTGTATCAAGTGTTTCTGTTAGTGTTGGATTTTTATAAAGATCAATGTTGTCTGCGTCAATAACTTTTACATAGAAAGTTGTTGGATCAAACAATCTAATCATTCCTAATACTTCTTTGATGTTTACTTTAGTTCCATCTAATGTAATACCATGTGCTGTTGATGTAACTCTACATGGATTAGATTTAGCAACACCTGTAATATTTTTTTCAATAGTTGTTGCAGTAACAAGTGCAGTTGCAGTATCGTAACCGTCACCTCTACCTGCGTTAGTTGCTCCAGCAAACGTTGGCTGACCTAACACACCGTCACCAACTCTAATTTCAAATGGTGCTTCAATAGTGTTGTTTGGATCAGTAATTGTCATTGTTACTGAACTGTCATAACCTTGTCCTGGCTCAATAATTCTAACCTGATTAATTTTTCCGTCTTGTACTCTACATCTACCAATTGCTTGTACACTTGTACTTGAACCGTCTCCAGTTGGAGTACTAAATGTTAGTCTTGGTTCAATTTCGTAAGTTGTTGTACTGTCAAGTAATGATACAATCGATTCGCCAATAATGTTATCCCAACCTGGTGTACCATCTGAGTATTTTCTTACTGTTGCAACTTTTGTACCTGCATTGAATGAATCAATGTAAGCGTATTGTCCTGTTCCTAATCCTGAAACAATCCAAATAGCCATTCCTGCAAGTTCACCTGATGTATTTGTATCAGTGTTTGAAATTGTAATCTGTGTTGCGTTACCAATCTGTGCCGCGTTACCTGCTGTGTTGTAATCCTTACCACCGAAGTTATCACTTGTATTAAGCAATCTTACTTCCATGATTCCGCCTGTTCTGTATGTCGGTGTTACAGTTCCTAAACCAAAACCGTCGCCAGTAATAGTAATGACTGCATTACCGCCGTTAGTATCATAATCTCTACCAGCATTTAAATACTCCACTGCTATGACTCTTGATGCATCAGTCATTACCTGACCAATTTGAGCCTGTTTGTCTTTGTTATCTGTGTATGCAATGATAGGTGTTTCTGTTGAGTCAACACCTTCTGCTACACAACCAAATGTACCATATGAACTGTTACCGTTCGTAGCACGTATCTTACCGCCGTTCTCTGCAAGATATCCAATGTGTCCGTAGTATGAGAACACGGAAACAAGTTCTGTTCTACCTAAGTTTGTACACCATACACCAATACCATCTGATAGTACCTGTGTAAAGTCGTTAGCAACGATAGAATCGTTACCGCCTGCGTGTAAGTCACCGTCAATTTTTAATCCAACACAACCAGTACCAAAGTTTGTTACGTTTTGTACATAACATGATTTGTTAATAATCCAAACATCTTTGTGTGCAGTACCCCAACCTGGATCCAACGATACATAAGCACCTGCACTTGGACGTTTAGTTCCGTAAGTGTTTACAGATCCAAGTGTACCATTTAATCCAATTAGTGTCATGTTTCTAATACCTGTACCATTACGTACATGGAACATGTCGTTTAGTGTTGAACCGTTTGCAGAGTTAATATATAATTCTGCGGCTCTTAAACCTTTGTAGTTTCCTGTGTAAATTATGTCATGTTGTATTGCTTCAATGTAACGTCTAACATCACGTTTACAAGAATTTTTAAGTGCAGTTGTAAAAGAGTAAGCAGGATAATCAATTGCAATTTTACTAACTACTTCTTCAACTAAGAATTCTTTATTTGCTTCAAGTCTAATAACCGCGTCAGTGTATCCTGCTGTCTTAACAGGATCATTAACACCTGCAAAAGCAACATCTGAACCGTTTGCATTTAATACAAAGTCAATTTTATTTTTAATTGCTGTAGCAACTCCTGCCGCCGCTGTACCTGCCGCACTTGAACCTGCCGGTGCCGCTGTGTCTTGTGCTTTAACTGCTGGATATATTTTGTTACCTAATGAACAACTCCAAGTAATATTAGCAACTTTTACAATATTAGTTGCCACTGCACCGTGTGCCGCGTCTGTTGTTATTGACACTATACCTGTAGCAGTATCATAAGTAGCCGCTGTAATATTCACAGTAGTTCCACCAAACTCTACTGTTCCACCACTTACATAAGTGTGAGCATAAGTGTTCGCACCTGTCATTATATCTAAAGTAGTTGCTGAAGCATTAGATGCAAGTACAACAAAACTTGTTTGAGTACTTGTTACTGCTGAGTTTGTAATAACATCATCTATGATGTTTGACAAGTGTACAAGACCTGCTAATGAATATACATTATCACCGGAATTTGTTAATTGGCCTGCTGGTGAAATTTTAGTTGAACGTAGTTCGTCACCAACTACAGCACAACCTTGTGGTACAACCATCGGAAGTACTTCGTTGAACTGTCCTGTCTTAACAAAAAGTGTATCGTTTGCAATTAATTGTGCTGGGACACCAGTTGTATTACCTGCTGTCAAAGCCGCTGTAGCAATAGCTCTAAGAGCGTTTAAGATGCCTTGTGCTTCAGGTTCTTCAGTAATTGTAGAATCTGTTACACGTAAAGTTGGAGTAGCAACACTTCTTAAATTTTGATAATCACTTGCTGGTGCATCTTGTGTAATTACATCATCAAGTAATGTTGTAATGAATGTAAGTGCCGCCGCAAACTCTGCCGTAATACCATCGTTGCTTACGTAATATTGATCTGCCGCACTGTCAAAGTATGCAAGTGTTTCTAATCTTGTTCTCTTATTACCACCATGTGATAAATCCCAAATAAGTGCGTCAACAAATGTACCTATGTCTCTACGCCAGTTAGCCGCAGTGTATGTAAATGAACCTGTAAATGGACTAATTGATCCAACAATCTGTGTATCAACCCAACTTAACACTTCATCTTGAATGAATGCTTTGTTAATTTTCATTAACTGTGTTGCGTTAGGTTTTCTTGCACCTTTTTCAATTTGCTGTAAACCAAACTGTACAGTTCTAAAAGGTTTGTCAAGTGTAACACCTGCCGCTGGAACATCTGCGTCAACTCCATCAAGTGCAGTGTAATAAACTGCATCAAGTTGACCAAAGAATGACCATTCCGGGTCTGTTCCTGTTTCGTTAACTTTTAATACTTGTCCTGGTTGACCAACTGGTAATCTTGTTGGTCCTGATCCACCGTAGTAAACAAGGTCACCACGTGTAGTTAAGTTACCTGCTTCAGCACCACCGTTTAATAAATTCCAATAGTTACCTGGTGTATCTTGGTCTGGTCTGTTTTGACCTGCACCAACTTGTTCTGAAGTATGTGGAGCAACACAAACATATGAGTTAACATCGTTGATACCTCTAACAACATCACCCTTGTCATAATAAGTTGCGTTTGTCCAAGCACCTTTCCAGTATAAACCTTCATTAAGTTTATCCCAGTAAACTGCATCTGGTGGTCTATTACCTGTACCATCTGCAAGTGCAATAAATGTCCAACCTCCAAGTCTAACTACATCACCAATCTTATAAGCCGTTGTGTTATTGTAATCACCCTTGAAAGAAAATCCTGTTGTAAATAAATCCCAATCACTTGCATTGTTGTATGGAATAATATTAAAGTTGTTTGTTTTTGAAACGTAAGTGTAACCACCATAAGTAACAACGTCACCTGGTTGGAAGTTTACATTGTTCTGCCAACTGTCTTCAAATTCTAATCCTGGAATAAAGATAGACCATTTTGCTTCGTCAGCCGCAAGTGTTGCACCTGCTGTGTGATACGTTCCGCAAATCCATAAGTCTGAACCATACTTAACAACATCATTGTTTTTATATCTTGTTCCTGTAACCCAGTCACCTAAGTATTCAATACCTTTGTGTAAGTAATCCCACTTGGCTTGATCTGCTTCAAGTCCTGCTGTGTTATCAGCGCCTGCTGTATGTCCAGTGTTACAAACATAAACTTGTCCACCGTAACGTACAACGTCACCCTTTTTGTATCTTGTTGTTGCAATCCAAGCGTTTAACCAAGTTAAACCGTTTGCAAATAAATCCCATTTAGATTGATCTAATTCTAATCCGTCACCTACTGATGCTCCAGATGTGTGTGCTTCT
>MDTB01089758.1_pt1 | contig 22377 bp, 35 predicted proteins | sample 811161 | NCBI WGS metagenome assembly MDTB01 (sample SAMN05326650, study PRJNA326480) | marine metagenome | isolation source: seawater | place: Mediterranean Sea | collected 2009 | reverse complement strand
GACAAGCGGTCTGTTTGTATAACTTACTGTGGCCATAGCGGGTTAAGCCCCCTGTGCAGGCAGAGAGGAAGTCGAGATGACAATTGGAGTTGTCGGTCGCAAGACCGGTATGACCCGAGTGTTCACTGAAGAAGGCGTGTCAGTCCCTGTCACTGTCCTTCAAGTCGAGCCAAATCGGGTTAGTCAAGTTAAAACCGTCGAAACAGATGGTTATCAAGCCATTCAAGTGACTGTTGGTGAACGTCGCGCACAGCATCGTGTATCGCAGCCAGTGAAAGGACATCTAGCGAAGGCTGAAATGCGCATGGGTAGAGGGCTTTGGGAGTTCCGTGTGAATGACCTTGGAGAACTTGCAGTTGGTTCGGAAATCTCTGTGGATCAATTCGAAGCTGGACAGATCGTTGATGTTACGGGTCAATCGAAAGGAAAGGGGTTCGCGGGTGCGGTAAAGCGCTGGAATTTCCGTACCCAAGATGCGACTCACGGTAACTCTCTGTCGCATCGCGCCCCAGGTTCTATCGGTAACTGCCAGACACCAGGCCGTGTATTCAAAGGCAAAAAAATGGCCGGCCACATGGGTGATGATCGCGTTACTGTTCAAGGTCTTGAAGTGGTCCGAATCGACGGAGATAAAGGCCTCATCCTGGTTAAGGGTTCTGTTCCAGGCGCGAACGGAACCGACGTCATCATCAAGCCCACAGCGAAGGCTTGAGGGAGTCGAACATGGAATTGAATCTAATAGCAGGTGGAACAGTCGAGGTCTCTGACCAGGCTTTCGGCCGCGAGTTCAACGAGGCACTGATCCACCAAGTGGTTACCGCATATCTCGCTGGTGCGCGTCAAGGTACGCGTGCACAGAAAACGCGGTCTGAGGTATCTGGCGGTGGGCGCAAGCCTTGGCGTCAAAAGGGAACTGGCCGTGCTCGTGCGGGTACAACGCGTTCACCAATCTGGCGTTCAGGCGGTGTGACTTTCGCTGCGAAGCCGCAAAATTTTTCACAGAAAGTGAACAAAAAGATGTATCGCGCGGCGATGCAGAGCATCTGGAGTGAGTTGGTTCGTCAGGGCCGTCTTGTGATCACGGATGACCTAGGCATTGACGCGCCAAAAACCAAAGCACTGGCTGCGAAGCTCAGTGCTTTGGAATTAACAAATGTGTTGATCGTGGCTGGCGAAGTCTCAGATGCGTTGTATCTGTCTGCTCGTAATCTTCCGCACGTGGATGTTCGTGATGCAGACGCTATCGATCCAGTGAGCCTAATCTCTTTCGAGAAAGTATTAGTCACTGTTGATGCGCTGAAGGCGATTGAGGAGCAGTTGGCATGAATCAAGAACGTATCTTTACCGTTCTGAAAGGACCTCATGTATCCGAAAAGGCCACTGTCGTTGCCGATCAGAACAATCAATACGTATTCAAGGTGGCCTCAGATGCGACTAAGCCCGAGATCAAAGCTGCAATAGAAGCTTTGTTTGAGGTGTCTGTGACGAAGGTCAATGTTGTAAACATCAGAGGAAAGACCAAGCGCACAGTGCGTGGCATGGGTAAGCGTAACGATACGCGCAAAGCTTATGTAACGTTGGCTGATGACCAAGAAATTTCCTTTGCAGCAGGCGAGTGAGACGGCAGTTATGGCAATCGTAAAATGTAAACCCACGTCCGCTGGCCGTCGTCATATGGTGAAGATTGTGACGCCGGAACTCCATAAAGGAGCACCGCACGCGCCGTTGTTGGAAAAGAAATCAAAGACTGGTGGACGTAACAATGACGGCCGTATCACGACGCGTCATATCGGTGGTGGCCACAAACAACATTATCGCGTTATCGACTTCAAGCGTAATAAAGATGGAATTCCAGGCAAGGTTGAGCGTTTGGAATATGATCCAAACCGATCAGCGCATATTGCTCTTGTATTGTATTCAGACGGCGAGCGTCGCTACATCATTGCACCTAAGGGCATACAGGCTGGTGACGGGGTTCGTTCTGGCGAGGACTCTCCAATTAAGGTCGGTAACTGTCTTCCAATCCGTAATATCCCAGTTGGCTCTGTAATCCACTGCGTCGAGTTGAAGCCAGGTAAAGGTGCGCAAATTGCACGTTCTGCCGGCACATCAGTCCAGTTGGTGGCCCGCGAAGGTCGTCATGCAACATTGCGGTTGCGTTCTGGTGAAATGCGAAAGGTTCTCGTCGAATGTCGTGCAACACTTGGTGAAGTCTCAAATGGCGAGCACAGCTTGCGTCAGCTCGGTAAAGCTGGCGCGAAGCGTTGGAGAGGTGTGCGCCCAACGGTGCGTGGCGTTGTGATGAACCCAGTTGATCATCCGCATGGTGGTGGTGAAGGCCGTACATCAGGTGGCCGTCATCCGGTATCACCATGGGGTATGCCGACCAAGGGCTACAAGACCCGTAAAAACAAGCGTACCGACAATATGATCGTACGTCGTCGCGGTAAGTAAGGAGAGAGAAAGATGCCACGTTCTTTGAAAAAAGGCCCCTTCGTTGATCTCCATCTTCTTAAGAAGGTCGAAGCGGCAGCTGAGGCAAATGATCGTCGTCCGATTAAGACTTGGTCGAGACGGTCGATGATTCTGCCGAATATGGTGGGGCTTACCATCGCTGTTCACAACGGGAAGCAACATGTACCTGTTTTGATCAACGAAGATATGGTCGGTCACAAGCTGGGTGAGTTCGCGGTAACGCGTAACTACCGTGGTCACGTTGCCGATAAAAAGTCGAAGCGTTGAGGATTAGATGTAGCCATGAATGAAGTGAAAGCACATTTAAAAGGCGCCCGGCTTTCTGCCCAGAAGGCGCGCCTGGTCGCGGATCAGATTCGCGGTAAGCATGTTGAGGAAGCCCTGAATACGTTGAGCTTTTCAACAAAGAAAGCAGCACACATAGTCAAGAAGGTTCTTGAAAGTGCAATAGCTAATGCAGAGCACAACGAAGGTGCTGATGTGGATGACCTAAAAGTCACAACAGTATTCGTTGACGAGGGTATGACGATGAAGCGGATTCGCCCTCGCGCGAAAGGCCGCGCAGACCGAATTTTTAAGCGGTCCTGCCACATCACCGTCAAAGTTGGACAGGCCTGAGGAGGAAGCACTATGGGTCAGAAAGTACACCCGAATGGCATCCGCCTCGGGATCACCAAGGATCATTCATCGATTTGGTATGCAGAGAGAAATGACTACGCAGACAAGCTGTTTGACGATATCAAGGTTCGGCAGTTCTTGGATGCGAAACTGAAAAACGCTCAGATTTCAAAAATTTTAATCGAGCGTCCTGCGCAAAATGCACGTGTCACACTGCAAACTGCGCGCCCTGGCATCGTGATCGGTAAGAAAGGTGAAGACGTTGAAGCGCTTCGCAAAGAACTGACGCACATGATGGGTATTCCGGTCCAAATCAATATCGAAGAAATCAGGAAGCCTGAACTTGATGCTCGCCTCGTTGGTCAAAATATAGCCGGTCAGCTGGAGCGTCGGGTGATGTTCCGTCGAGCGATGAAGCGCGCGGTACAAAATGCAATGCGTGCTGGTGCTGAGGGTATTCGGGTGCAGGTCTCGGGTCGGTTGGGTGGAGCTGAAATTGCTCGGACTGAATGGTACCGCGAGGGTCGTGTCCCTCTTCATACATTGCGTGCAGACATAGACTATGCACCATACGAGGCCCACACCACCTATGGAGTGATCGGTATCAAAGTGTGGATCTTCAAAGGTGAGATCCTTGGTGGAATCGAGGCGGTCCGAGCCAGTCGCGAGCAGGCTAGGGCGAAAGCTACTCGCTGAGGGAAGAAGACGATGTTACAACCGAAACGAACGAAATTCCGCAAGATGCAAAAGGGCCGTAACCGAGGTCTGGCAGAGCGTGGTTCCAAGGTGAGCTTTGGTGAATACGCTCTAAAAGCGACAGGTCGTGGTCGCATGACGGCACGTCAGATTGAGGCGGCCCGTCGAACAATCACTCGCCGCGTAAAGCGTGGCGGTAAGTTATGGATACGGGTTTTCCCTGACAAGCCAATCACGCAGAAGCCGCTGGAAGTGCGTCAGGGTAAAGGTAAGGGTTCAGTGGAATACTGGGTGTGCCAGATTCAGCCTGGCCGCGTTTTGTATGAAATTGAAGGTGTGTCTGAAGAAATTGCACGTGAGGCATTTACGCTCGCTTCTGCGAAGCTTCCATTCAAAACCACCTTTGTTAGTCGGACAGTTATGTGATGAAAGTATCAGAGTTACGTGAGAAGAGTGTCGCCGAGCTGAGGGAAGAACTGATTACGTTGCGCCGAGAACAGTTCAACCTGAATATGGCTAAAGCCACGGGCCAGCTTGCACAAATACACCTGCTGGGTCAGGTTCGTCGTGACATTGCGCGAATCAAAACAGTGATCGCGCAGAAGGAGATGGCGGCATGACTAATACAGCGAAAACGGTCCGTACTTTAAGCGGCAAAGTCGTCTCAAACAACGGAGATAAAACCATTCGTGTTTTGGTGGAGCGTTTTGAAAAGCATCCACTTTACGGGAAGTACGTGAAGCGTTCCTCAAAGATCGCTGCTCATGATGAGAATAACGAGTGCCAGATTGGTGACACGGTCACTATCTCTGAGTGTCGTCCGCTTTCTAAATCGAAAGCCTATCGACTTATTGAGGTCACTGAGCGTGCAGTCCAGGTTTAACGGAGGGGAATCATGATTCAAGCAGAAAGTATGCTTGAAGTAGCCGATAATTCAGGTGCACGTCGCGTGATGTGTATCAAAGTGCTCGGTGGCTCAAAGCGTCGCTATGCGCGGATCGGTGACATTATTAAGGTCACCGTAAAAGAAGCGATTCCTCGCGGTAAAGTGAAGAAAGGCCAAGTCATGAATGCCGTCGTCGTTCGCACACGCAGCGGCGTTCGTCGCCAAGACGGCTCATTGATTAAATTTGATGGCAATGCGGCTGTTCTTCTTAACACCAACCTCGCGCCGATTGGTACCCGTATTTTTGGACCGGTAACGCGTGAGCTACGTAGTGAGAGGTTCATGAAGATCATCTCGCTTGCACCTGAAGTGTTATAAGGGGCAGATCGATGGCAGCAAAGATTCGTCGCGACGATGAAGTCGTTGTAATAGCAGGGAAAGACAAGGGACGCCGCGGCAAAGTGCTGCAAGTGCGTCCTGATAACCGCGTGTTGGTATCGGGTGTGAACCTGATTAAGAAGCATATGAAGCCGAATCCAATGCTTGGTAAGCAGGGTGGCATCGTAGAAAAAGAAGCGCCGCTTCATATTTCTAATGTGGCGCTTTTTAATCCTGAGAATGATAAACCGGAGCGCGTTGGTTTTCGTGTAAACGAGGATGGCACCAAAGTTCGGGTGTTTAAGTCCACTGGTAAGGAAGTCGGGGCATAAGCCCCTGCGCCTAGGAGCGAGATATAAGCCATGGCGAGACTACAGCAAGTCTACAAACAGAGTGTTGTACCTGAACTAATAAAAGAGTTTTCGTACAAAAACGTGATGCAAGTGCCGCGTATTAAGAAGATTACCCTCAACATGGGTGTCGGTGAGGCAGTCGCGGATAAGAAACAGATCGAAAATGCAGTACGCGACATGACAGCCATTGCGGGCCAGAAGCCTGTCGTGACGAAAGCACGTAAGTCAATAGCGGGCTTTAAGATCCGCGACGGTTGGCCAATCGGTTGCAAAGTGACTTTGCGTGGCGAACGTATGTGGGAGTTTTTGGATCGATTGATTGCTGTCTCGATTCCTCGGATTCGTGATTTCCGTGGTACGAACGGTAAATCGTTTGACGGGCGTGGTAATTATTCGATGGGTGTGCGTGAGCAGATCATGTTCCCCGAAATAGATTATGACAAAGTGGACGCGATTCGTGGTCTCGATATTACTATCACTACATCCGCTGAAACTGATGAGGAAGGTAAGGCGCTTTTGAAGGCGTTCAACTTCCCATTCCGTAACTGAGGAGCGTTAGGTGGCTAAGAAATCAATGAAAGAGCGCGAATTGAAGCGTCAGAAGACTGTCGCTCGATTTGCAGCGAAGCGGGCGGCACTAAAGGCGGCGATCGTGAACCCGAGCGCGACAGAAGAAGAAGTGTGGGCCGCTCAGCAGAAGCTGCAGAAGATGCCACGTGACGCCTCAGCTGTACGCCTACAGCGTCGTTGTCGTGTAACCGGTCGTCCACACGCGGTGTACCGCAAGTTTGGCCTGTCCCGGATCAAGCTGCGCGAAACAATGATGCGTGGTGAAGTTCCTGGTCTCAAGAAGGCCAGCTGGTAAGGAGTGTTTTAGAAAATGAGCATGCAAGATACTTTGGCGGATATGTTCACTCGCATTCGCAACGGGCAAATGGCAGGTAAGACTGCCGTTTCGATGCCTTCTTCAAAACAGAAGGTGGCGCTTGCCCGGGTACTCGCTGACGAAGGGTTTTTAGGTGGCTTTGAGGTTGATGAGGCGGGTGTTAAGTCAACGCTGACCGTTGACTTGCGCTATTACGAAGGACGCCCAGTAATACGTGAAATTAAACGGTCTAGCCGCCCAGGTTTACGTCGTTATGAAGGCAGGCAGACTCTCCCTAAAGTTCAGGGTGGGCTGGGTATCGCAATCATTTCGACCTCGAAAGGTTTGATGACGGACCGCGACGCACGCAAAGCCGGTATCGGTGGTGAAGTGCTCTGCACTGTCTTCTAAGGAGTTATTGATGTCTCGTATTGCAAAAGCTCCGATAGAATTACCGTCTGGTGTTGATGTCAGTATCGCGGGTCAGGATGTGACGGTTAAAGGAAAGAACGGCACGTTATCGATCTCTCTTAATAATGCTGTTGCTGTAAATCAGGCGGAAAACGTGTTGACGTTTGAGCCACGTGAAGGTGCTTCTGATGGATGGGCGCAAGCTGGTACGGCGCGCGCGATCGTCAACAACATGGTTACTGGTGTCGCTTCAGGCTTCGAGAAGAGGTTAACTCTTATTGGCGTTGGTTATCGTGCACAAGTTCAGGGGTCGTCTGTCAACTTGAGCCTTGGTTTCTCGCATCCAGTGGTCTACAACTTGCCGCAAGGCGTGACTGCAGAGGCACCGAGTCAAACTGAAATTGTGCTGAAGTCAGCCGATAGGCAGTTACTCGGGCAGGTTGCGGCGGAGATTCGCGCCCTGCGTCCACCAGAGCCTTATAAGGGCAAGGGTGTTCGTTACTCAGATGAGTATGTGCGACGTAAAGAAGCGAAGAAGAAGTAAGGAGAGCCGACATGTTAGACAAGAAAAACGCCCGATTGCGTCGCGCTCGTCGTGTACGCGCTAAAATTCGCGAGCTGAAAGCGAACCGTTTGTGTATACATCGCACGCCACGTCACATCTACGCGCAGATCATTACTGGTGATGGTTCAAACGTGATTTGCACAGCATCAACGCTTGATAAGGATCTTCGTGGGGAGAGCGGCGGCAACGTAGAGGCTGCGGTAGAGGTAGGTAAACTTATTGCCAAGCGAGCGAAGAAAAATGGAATTCAGGTGGTTGCTTTCGATCGTTCCGGGTTTCGTTACCACGGCCGTGTCAAAGCTTTGGCTGATGCAGCTCGTGAAGGTGGACTGGAGTTTTAAGGGGATCCGATGAACGCAAGAGTAGAAACGCAGCAACAGGGTGATTTGCAAGAAAAGCTGGTTCAGGTGAATCGGGTTGCTAAGGTTGTTAAGGGTGGCCGGATTTTTAGCTTCACAGCATTAACCGTTGTGGGCGATGGAAATGGTAAAGTCGGATACGGTCGAGGGAAAGCACGTGAAGTTCCGGCAGCGATCCAAAAAGCTATGGAGTCAGCACGTCGCAATATGGTTTCTGTGAAACTCGACGGCGATACAATTCAGTATCCAACGAAGGCGGCGCACGGATCTGCGAAGGTCTATATGCAACCAGCATCTCAGGGTACAGGTGTTATTGCTGGTGGTGCGATGCGTGCGGTACTTGAGCTTGCTGGTGTTCAGAACGTATTAGCAAAATGCTATGGCTCAACCAATCCAGCGAACGTAGTTCGTGCAACGATCAAAGCATTGTCGGAGATGCAATCTCCTGAAGATGTTGCGGCTCGTCGTGGCAAATCTGTCGAAGAAATTCTCGGCTAAGGATCAGAGACATGGCGAAAAAGAAAACGTTGAAAGTGACACTGGTGCGCAGTCCAATACGTCAAAACCCAAAGCACAAGCTATGCGTGCAGGGCCTTGGTCTCAAGCGTATGCACCAGACAGTTGAAGTTGAAGATACACCGAGCGTCCGAGGTATGATCAATAAGGTCAACTACTTAGTGCGCGTGGAGGGAGAAGCATAATGCGCTTGAATGGGTTGTCTCCGGCGCCAGGGTCACGCACAGTGAAGAAGCGCGTCGGTCGCGGTATTGGTTCTGGCCTAGGTAAGACCGGTGGTCGTGGCCATAAAGGATTGAAGTCACGCTCAGGCGGTTCAGTGAAGCCAGGTTTTGAGGGCGGTCAGATGCCATTGCAGCGTCGTTTGCCCAAGTTTGGCTTTACCTCAAGAAAGAGCCTGACCCGCGATGAAATTCGGTTGGCTGAACTGAGTAAAATCCAAGGTGATGAGGTCACTATGGAAACATTGCGTCAGGCACGTCTTATAGGTGAAAACATTAAGGACGTGAAAATTATTCTTGCTGGTGAGATCTCGCGGGCGATTACGGTGAAAGGTATTAAGATCACGAAAGGTGCTCGAGCTGCAATCGAGGCCGCTGGCGGCAAGGTCGAAGCGTAACAATGACGATTCCAGGTGCATCAGGAGGTGGACTGACAGAGCTGTGGGCTCGTCTTCGCTTCGTGGTGATTGCGGTCATTGTGTATCGGATTGGTGCTCACATCCCAGTCCCGGGTATTAATCCTGACCGACTTGCAGATTTGTTTGAACAGTCTCAGGGCACAATCCTGAGCCTCTTCAATATGTTTTCTGGTGGGGCATTGGAGCGAATGTCGATCCTTGCACTCGGAATCATGCCGTACATCTCAGCGGCAATTGTGATGCAACTTTTGACTGCAGTTGTTCCAACGCTTGAGGCGTTGAAGAAAGAAGGTGAGGCTGGGCGTCGGAAAATTACTCAGTACACCAGGTATGGAACTGTGTTTTTAGCGACCGTGCAATCTATCGGGGTCGCGATGGGACTCGCGGGCCAAGGCATCTCTTTTTATACTGATTTCCATTTCCACTTTGTCGCGGTAGTGACTTTCGTCTCTGGTTCAGTCTTCCTCATGTGGCTTGGTGAGCAGGTGACAGAGAAAGGTATTGGGAATGGAATTAGTCTATTGATATTTGCTGGTATCGTTGCAGGGCTTCCTGGAGCTATTGGCCAGTCAGCAGAAGCAGCTCGACAAGGCGATCTGAATATCTTAGGCCTTTTAGCTATTGCGGTTATAGCGGTTGGAGTAGTTGCGTTTGTGGTTTTCATGGAGCGCGCGCAACGTCGCATTACTGTGAATTACGCACGTCGGCAGCAGGGCAACAAGGTGTATGCGGCACAGCAGTCGCATCTACCGCTGAAGATCAACATGGCCGGCGTGATCCCACCAATCTTTGCATCAAGCCTGCTACTATTCCCGGCGTCTATAGGACAGTGGTTCGGGCAAGGGGAGGGCATGGAGTGGCTGCAAGATATCAGTCTCGCGCTGGGGCCAGGCCAGCCATTGTATTACTTACTATTTACTGCCGGTATCGTATTTTTTTGTTATTTCTACACTGCGTTGGTATTTAACCCACGCGATGTAGCTGACAATTTGAAAAAGTCTGGCGCGTTTATTCCAGGTATACGTCCGGGTGAGCAATCAGCGAACTATATTGATAAAGTGATGAGTCGACTGACATTCTGGGGAGCTGCATATATCGCCGCTGTTTCACTACTCCCCCAGAGCCTGGTTGTGAGCTTTAATGCGCCATTTTATTTTGGTGGTACATCGCTTTTGATCGTAGTTGTAGTGGTCATGGACTTTATGTCGCAGGTGCAGTCGCACTTGATGAGTCGTCAATATGAGTCTTTGATGAAGAAATCGAATCTGAAGGGATATGGCTCGGGCGGTTTACTTCGCTAGTCGAGTCTTGGGAGCTTTGAAATGAAGGTGCGCGCATCAGTTAAAAAGATTTGTCGGAATTGTCGAATTATTCGTCGTAATGGCTCAGTTCGTGTGATCTGTACAGATCCTCGTCATAAGCAGCGTCAAGGGTAATTTAAGAAAAGGGTTGAGATTTTTTGTTGAAATCAATAAAATCTCGCGCCTTATAATTTTCGAGAACCGGGTCTTGTCGGTTCGTGAATTTAGGAGTTAGGAATGGCACGTATTGCCGGCGTTAACATCCCCGATAACAAGCACACAGTGATTTCACTGCAGTATGTTTTTGGGATCGGTCAAACTCGCGCGAAAGCTATCTGTAAGGCAACGGGTATAGACGAATCCTCCAAGGTGTCTTCGTTGTCTGAAGATCAATTGGAAATGCTCCGTAATGAAGTTGGTAAGTTTGACGTAGAAGGCGACCTTCGCCGTGAAGTGTCAATGAATATCAAGCGTCTGATGGATCTCGGCTGTTTTCGTGGTATCCGTCACCGCCGCAGTCTGCCGGTTCGTGGACAGCGTACTAAGACAAATGCGCGGACTCGCAAGGGCCCACGTAAGCCTATTCGCAAGTAAGGAATTCTGATGGCGACACAGCGTAACGCATCGCGTAAGAAGGTTAAAAAGCAGGTTGCCGAGGGCATAGCTCACATCCACGCTTCGTTCAATAATACCATCATCACGATTACTGACCGTCAGGGTAACGCTCTTTCATGGGCGACCGCTGGAGGATCTGGTTTCCGTGGTTCACGGAAATCGACACCGTTCGCGGCTCAGGTAGCGAGTGAACGTGCGGCAACGGCAGCACAAGAGTTCGGCTTGAAATCCGTGGACGTTATGGTGAAGGGTCCCGGGCCCGGTCGTGAGAGTGCGGTTCGTGCTCTTAACGCCGTGGGCCTTAAGGTTACAAATATTACTGACGTAACACCGATTCCACACAACGGCTGTCGTCCACCAAAAAAGCGCCGCGTCTAGGGAGAGTTGAGGGAATGGCACGATATATCGGACCAACTTGTAAATTAGCGCGTCGTGAGGGAACAGATTTATTCCTGAAAAGCGGCGTTCGGTCTATGGATTCAAAGTGTAACCTGGAAACTAAGCCAGGGATGCATGGCGCAGGGCGTGGTCGTTTGTCCGATTATGGTCTTCAGTTGCGTGAGAAGCAGAAAGTACGTCGCATCTATGGCGTTCTTGAGAAGCAGTTTCGCAACTACTATAAGGAAGCCTCACGTCTTCGTGGATCGACAGGTGAAAACCTGCTGAGGCTGCTTGAATGTCGTTTGGATAACGTTGTCTATCGGATGGGCTTTGGCTCAACCCGTGCTGAGGCACGTCAAATCGTAAGCCATCGTTCAATCATGGTAAACGGCAAAGTCTTGAATATTCCATCTTATCAGGTGAAGCCGGGTGATGTGGTCAGCGTTCGCGAAAAGGCAAAAGGGCAGTTACGTGTTCGCGCTGCGCTAGAATTGGCTGGTCAACGTGCAGATGTGCATTGGGTTGATGTTGACTCAACAAAGATGGAAGGCACATTCAAGATGTCTCCAGAGCGTCAAGATCTTTCTCAAGACATCAACGAAAACCTGATCGTCGAGTTGTACTCGAAATAAATCATTTTGTTAGGAGACGATATGTCGTCATTGGAACTGCTGACGCCGCGTCAGATCCAGGTCCAGGAGGTAGCTCCCGGACGCTCAAAAATAATTCTTGAGCCTCTTGAGCGCGGTTACGGCCACACTTTGGGTAATGCTTTGCGGCGCATTTTGCTGTCATCGATGCCAGGTTGTGCGATTACAGAAGTCAAAATAGAGGGCGTTCCGCACGAATACTCTGAGATCGAAGGCGTTAAAGAAGACGTTGTCGAGATCCTCCTCAATCTCAAGAAGGTTGCAGTAGCCGTCGAAGGTCGCGACAGTAATGCTACGATTCGTTTGAGCCACTCAGGTGAGGGCATTGTGACCGCCGGGGATTTTGATTTATCACAAAATGTTGAGATTGCGAACCCAGAGCAGCATATCGCAACTGTGTCCTCACGCGGATCATTACAAATCGAAGCCAACGTTTTACGTGGTGTCGGTTACGAGCCTGCTAGCGAGCGTGAGGAAGACGAAGAAACAAGGGAGGTTGGAGCATTGCATTTAGACGCAACCTACAGCCCAGTTCGTCGCGTATCTTACGTCGTTGAAAGTGCGCGTGTAGAGCAACGGACTGACCTCGACAAGCTTGTCATTGATTTGGAAACAGATGGAACATTAGACGCTGAAGAAGCAATTCGTCGTGCTGCAACACTATTACAACAGCAATTATCTGTATTTGTTGAGTTTGAAGGTCCTCAGGTGACTGCGGAAGAAACCCAGAAAGACGAGATTGATCCGATTTTATTGCGTCCGGTAGATGATCTTGAGTTGACAGTTCGATCAGCGAACTGCTTGAAAGCTGAAAATATCTACTACATCGGGGATCTTGTTCAGCGAACTGAAGTCGAGTTGCTGAAAACTCCTAACCTCGGTAAGAAGTCGCTGACGGAGATTAAAGACGTTTTGGCTTCACGCGGATTGTCGCTGGGTTCTCGTCTTGAAAACTGGCCGCCAGCGGGATTTGCGCGTGAAGAGAGCGCCTAAGTTAGATCGTTCCGTCGTGAGACGGTGTATTTGAGAAGCGAGTATAGACCATGCGTCATTTGAAAAGTGGAAAGAAATTAAATAGGACCAGTAGCCATCGTAAGGCAATGTTCTCAAATATGACTGCTTCGTTGATCGAGCATGAAGTCATTAAGACTACATTGCCAAAAGCTAAAGAACTCCGTCGTGTTGCTGAGCCGTTAATTACGCTGGCCAAGAAAGATTCAGTTGCGAATCGTCGGTTGGCCTTCAGTCGGCTACGTAACGATTCAGCGGTCGGAAAATTGTTTGCAGAGCTTGGACCGCGGTACCAAGAGCGTCCGGGTGGGTACATGCGTATCCTCAAGCACGGTTTCCGAGCTGGTGACGCCGCGCCAATGGCAATTGTTGAGCTCGTCGACCGTCCAGATGTCGCACCTGAGGCTGATTAGTTTAGTAAGAACCGGCGAAAGTTCCTGAGTTCCTCAAGTTACGAATAGAGCATTTAAGCACTCTTTTTTCGCTCTAGAAGTGATTTTAAAAATCGCCCAGTATGGGAGCTGAGACTTTGAGCTACGTCCTCGGGAGTTCCTTCGGCAACAATTTGTCCGCCACCAGAGCCCCCTTCGGGGCCTAAATCGATAATCCAGTCAGCTGTTTTGATTACATCGAGGTTGTGCTCGATAACGACAACTGTATTGCCATGATCACGAAGTCGATGCAGTACAGCGAGTAGTTGCTGAATATCTTCAAAATGAAGCCCCGTCGTTGGCTCATCAAGTATGTAGAGTGTTCTACCCGTGTCTCGCTTTGAGAGTTCGCGTGCGAGTTTGACGCGTTGCGCTTCGCCACCCGATAGGGTGGTGGCGGATTGTCCCAGTTTTAGGTAGGACAGTCCGACATCGACCAGAGTCTGTAATTTCCGAGCAAGTGTCGGAATGGCATCAAAGAACTCACGTGCATCCTCAACCGTCATTTCTAGGATGTCATGGATTGATTTTCCTTTGTAAAGGATATCGAGTGTTTCGCGGTTATAACGAAGTCCCTTGCAGGTATCACATGGCACATAAATGTCTGGTAGAAAGTGCATCTCTACCTTGATGAGCCCGTCACCCTGACAAGTTTCGCATCGTCCACCTTTGACATTAAATGAAAAACGGCCAGGACTGTAACCCCGAGACCGTGCTTCCTGGGTCTCGGCAAAGATTTCACGAATTGGCGTAAAGAGTCCCGTATAAGTTGCTGGGTTCGATCTTGGTGTACGCCCAATTGGGCTCTGATCGATATCGACGACTTTATCAAGCTCATGAATCCCATGGCAATGCTCAAACGGGGCTGATTTTAGCGTAATAGCCTTATTTAAGACCTTCGCAGTATGTGGATACAAGGTACGATTAATTAACGTCGACTTACCAGATCCAGAGACTCCCGTCACGCAAGTCAAAAGACCTAATGGGAGATTCAGAGTGACGTGTTGCAGATTATTTCCCGTACATCCTTCAATTGTCAGGTGATTAACCCCTTTGGCATGACGCCGCGATGGTACAGCAATTTCTTTACGGCCAGAAAGATACTGCCCTGTTATTGACTGCCGATTATTAATGACCTCTTGGGGAGTTCCAGCGGCAACGATCTCCCCACCATGGACCCCCGCGCCAGGTCCGATGTCAACAAGGAAGTCTGCACATCGCATCGCATCCTCATCATGTTCTACAACAATGACAGTGTTACCTAGATCCCTGAGATGAAAAAGAGTGTTCAACAGACGTTCGTTATCTCGCTGGTGAAGTCCAATCGATGGTTCGTCGAGGATGTACATAACTCCCACAAGTCCCGCGCCAATTTGACTGGCTAGCCGAATGCGTTGTGCTTCGCCTCCAGAAAGTGTCTCGGCGCTTCGATCGAGTGATAAATAATCAAGTCCAACATTGACCAAAAAGCCTAGCCTAGCCTGGATTTCTTTCAGAATCTTATCTGCGATTTCTTGACGTCGTCCCGGAAGGTTTAGGGAGTCAAAAAATGAGTAGCATTCACCGATGGGTAACTTAACCAGTTCTGGTAGTCGAGTTTCATCGATAAAAACGTTCCGTGCAGCAACATTAAGGCGAGAGCCGCCACAATCAGGGCAGGGGGCATGTGTCATGAGCTTTGCGAGTTCATCTCGTTGCGATTGACTATCTGTTTCCTTGTAACGACGCTCGAGATTACGAATAACACCTTCAAATGGATGGTTCTTCGTGACCTCACGGCCACGATCAGACACGTAACTGAAATCAATCGATTCAGAGTTCGAGCCATACAGTATTTTGTGTCGATGGTGCTCGGGAAGATCTTGCCACTCAGCATCAATGCTGAATCCGTAATGTCTCGCGACGCACTGTAGCAAGTGGTAATAGTACATGCTTCGTCGATCCCATCCTTTGATCGCGCCCGATGACAATGAGAGTTCAGGATCGACGATTAATCGATCAGGATCAAAATACTGGTGCACACCCAAACCATCGCAGGTTTGGCATGCGCCAAATGGACTATTGAATGAAAAAATTCGTGGCTCAAGTTCGGGGATGGAGTGTCCGCAGACGGAGCATGCGAACTTCGATGAGAACATTAGGGGCTCAAAAGCGTCATCCATCGACTGGATGATTATTTGCCCATCGGACAGAGTCAGGCCCGTTTCGATTGACTCAGCCAAACGAAGACGTTGCGACTGGTCCACTTTTAATCGGTCAACAACTGCGTCGATTGAATGCTTTTTCTTTTTGTCTAGTGCGGGCACTTCGTCTAAATCGATCACGAGGCCATCGAGACGAACTCGGATAAATCCCTGAGATTTAAGCTCTTGGAAGATATGAAGATGCTCTCCTTTACGCTCACTAATCACTGGTGCGAGCACCAGAATTTTAGAATCTTCGGGTAGTGCGAGTACCTGATCAACCATTTGGCTGACCGTTTGTGCCTCAAGACTTAAACCGTGATCTGGACAACGCGGTTCACCGGCTCTTGCGTAAAGAAGCCTCAGGTAATCATAAATTTCGGTTATCGTACCGACCGTCGAGCGCGGGTTGTGGCTGGTTGATTTTTGCTCAATCGAGATCGCTGGGGACAGACCTTCGATGTGATCAACATCAGGCTTTTCCATCATCGATAAGAACTGTCTTGCGTAAGCAGAAAGTGATTCAACATAACGTCGTTGGCCCTCGGCATATAGTGTATCGAAGGCAAGCGAGGACTTACCCGAGCCAGACAGACCAGTAATCACAATAAGTTGATCGCGAGGAAGATCCAGGTGGATATTTTTTAAATTGTGGGTTCGCGCCCCACGGATTTGTATCGAGTCCACAACGGTCCGTTTTAAATATCACAAAAGAGCTAGAATACCTATTCATTGGGTTTTAATGTATCGATTCAATGCAGAAGAATGGAACTTCTATAGCACTCGGATTCGGTGGTCGCTGACCTACACTTGTCCATGCTACATTACACCTCGGCAATGACACTTTTTACACAGGATGAATTCATGGCGCGTTCAGTCAACAAAGTCACCTTGATTGGAAATCTCGGTAACGATCCGGAAATGAAGGCGCTGCCATCGGGCAGCCAGGTTGCAAACTTGAGCATTGCAACAACCGATTCTTGGCGCGACCGTAACAGTGGTGAGATGCAGGAACGCACTGAATGGCATCGGATTGTTTGTTTTGATCGGTTGGCTGAGATTTGCGGTCAGTATCTTCGCAAAGGATCACGTATTTATATTGAAGGTAGTCTTCGAACCCGGTCGTGGGAGCAGGATGGTCAAAAGCGGTATTCAACAGAGATCGTCGGTCGTGAGATGATGATGTTGGATGGTCGAGGCGATAGCGATATGGATACTTCTACTCCGATTCAGCCTCGCTCCCAAAGCGCCCCAGCCTCTCAGCAGCAGGCTACCACACGACCTGTGAGCCAGCCGATGCCTGATCCAAATATTGATGACGAAATCCCATTCTAAGGCAACCAGTTTCGAAGACGAGTCAGATAACCGCTTCCCTCGGGCTCGTGTTTTAGTTGTTGGTGAGGATACCAGCCTGGCAGCGGCATTCTTTGAGGTCAATGCAAGTGGCGGTCAGCAGCGCATTGTTCTTCCAAGTTCTGTAGATTTAGCTGACGACCGCGAAATCTTTGAGGCGGTTCGTATGCGCCGCCCTGATTTTGTCTTTAACTGTATGGTCGAATCAGGTGTCGATCATGCAGAAACCGATTCGGTAAAATGTCGGCAAATCAATCATGATCTACCTGTCAATCTGGCGATTGCATGTCGCGAATTTGATGCGACCCTTATTCAGCTATCGACGGACTATATTTTTGATGGCCAGAAAGACATCGCATATTTTGAAGACGATGCTCCAAATCCGCTTAATTTATATGGTCAAACACGGCTTGAGGCGGAGCGGGCTATAGAGAGTCTGTTGGATCGGCACATTATTCTACGCGTGTCTCATTTGTTTGCGCATGGTTCGAATAGTTTCGTGAAGAATGTACTGGATCGGGCGCGGGTCGAATCAGAGTTGCCAATGATCCAAGATGAACGCGGTTGCCCTACTTCGATATTTGATATTAGTCGCGTTGTGAGTGCAGTAATTGATCAACTGCATGCTGGTGCCGGCGCTTATGGCATCTACCACGTTGGTTGCCAAGGCGATGCGTCCTGGATGGAACTTGGAGAATGCATTATCGCGCATGCTAGTCAGTTTGAAGAATTGGTTGTGAAACAAATTATCGGGATATCGGGCCAATCGATAAAGGATCGTGCAGAGAGACCTCGTCGATTAGTTCTTTCAACAAGAAAGCTTCTGTATACGTTTGGCATAAAACCTAGACTATGGAGGCAGGAACTGGCGGAGACGGTCGAACGCCACTATGCGCAAGAGGGAGTGAAACATGCGGCGGTTTGATTCAAGTCTAGTGATTCGGCAACGCCTGCTACGACTGAAAAAACGAAAAACTGTTTTAAGACGGCAGCGAAGCTTACGCGAAAAGATGTTGCTTATTAGACATGAACTCGAGAATCGGTTAACTGATACTCAGGCACTATCTGCTCGAATTGAGTCAACCACAGAGCTAGATCAGTGAAACGTGTTCTCCATTCGCCAGAGAAGCGAAGATCGAGATAGCCCAGAGTGATGGCTAACCCCACTTGATCGAGGGTCGGTGTTTCAGCAACTTCTGTGACATTATCGGTGAACCATTCGAGACCATCTAGAATCTTCTGATTTTGGCGGTTTAGCCAATTCAGATCGACTTGTGATTCATCGCGGAAGCGGTGTTCATAAACCATCAGCAGCGCTGCTTCGGTAATTCCATCGGCTAACGCGGCGCGACTTAGTAAGTGCTCGCGGTTCATTTCTGGCAAAAGCTCGGAACGTCTGGATTGCTTGATTAAATATTCACAAATCACTCTTGAATCTACCATTAGTTCACCGGAATCTAGCTCCAGCGCAGGAACCTTATTAAGTGGATTTGGATTCAGGACGGCACTTTTTGAGTCATTCGCGTCAACGTCTATTAACTCGATTTGGTTGAATAGCCCCGTGATGTGGGCAGTGATCTTTACTTTTCGCCCAAACGGCGAGGGCGGTGACGAATATAGTTTCACGAGTTGAGTTTCTGGAAGGTCATACACGCATTTGTTCCGCCAAACCCAAATGAGTTCGATAAGATCGTGTTGATTGGTTTATCAATTCGATGAAGTGCAATTGGCATCCCTTCGGCCCCTGGGTCAAGAGTCTCAATGTTTGCCGATGCCGCAATGAAATCACTCTGCATCATCAAAATTGAATAGATCGCTTCTTGGACCCCGGCTGCCCCGAGCGAGTGACCAGACAATGATTTTGTCGAACCGATAACCGGAGCATTCATACCGAACACTGTTTTGATTGCATTCAGCTCAACGATATCACCGGCTGGCGTCGACGTTCCGTGTGCATTGATATAATCAATAGGACCTTCAATACCCGCGGTCGCCAGCTGCATGCACCGAATAGCTCCTTCTCCAGATGGAGCCACCATGTCTGCGCCGTCACTGGTCGCACCATAGCCGACGATCTCTGCATAAATTTTTGCATCACGTTTCTTTGCGTGCTCATATTCTTCGAGAACTACAGCACCGCCCCCACCAGCAATAACAAAGCCATCACGGTTGGCATCATAAGCGCGGGACGCTTTGTCAGGTGTGTCGTTATACCTGGAGGAGAGTGCACCCATCGCATCAAAGAGACATGACAAAGTCCAGTGTTCTTCCTCACCGCCACCTGCGAATACGATATCTTGCTTTCCGAGCTGGATTTGCTCCATGGCATTACCCATGCAGTGCAGACTGGTTGAGCATGCCGATGACATTGAATAGTTAATACCTTTTATTTGGAACGCAGTCGCTAGGTTTGCTGAGACCGTCGAGCCCATCGTCTGAGTAACACGGTAAGGACCGACCCGTTTTACGCCGCGCTCTCTCAAAATATCCGCTGCCTCGACTTGGCTTTGTGATGAGGCACCGCCCGAACCCATTATCAGTCCCGTCTTCGGATTACTAATATCAGAAGCTTCTAGATCTGCATCATTAATCGCTTGCTGAAGCGACATATACGCGAAGCCAGCGGCATTGCCCATGAATCGAAGAAGCTTACGATCAATGTGCTCAGCAAGATCGACATCAATTGAACCCGATACTTGGCTCCGCATACCCAACTCGGCGTATGTCGGATTCGCTGAAATACCTGAGCGACCGTGCCTTAAGCTTTCGGTAACGGATTTCGCATCTAGCCCGAGGCACGACGTGATCCCTAATCCGGTGATAACTACTCTACGCATACCGGCTCCTTTACTGTCGTGCGTTTTTTGTGTTTTAGAACCCGTCAGTGGATGAGAATAAACCAACTTTCAGGTCGATCGCATGATAAATCGCGCGGCCATCGACCCGGACGACTCCATCGCCCAGTCCCATGACCAATGAGCGAGCAATTAAGCGCTTCATATCAATTTCGTAGGTAACCTTCTTAGCCGTTGGTAGAATCTGTCCCGTGAATTTGACTTCGCCCACCCCGAGAGCGCGTCCTTTCCCAGGGTGCCCACTCCAGCCCAAGAAGAATCCGACCAGTTGCCACATCGCGTCAAGACCGAGACATCCAGGCATTACAGGATCGCCAGGGAAGTGGCAATCAAAAAACCAAAGGCTTGGATCGATATCGAGCTCGGCGAGTATGTGTCCTTTATTGAAACTGCCACCGTCTTGAGTGATCGTCACGATTCTATCCATCATCAACATGTTTGGAGCAGGTAGTTTCGCGTTTCCTTCGCCAAATAACTCACCATGGGCGCAGGTGAGAAGTTCATCTCGGTCGTACTGGTTTTGCATTAATCCTCGTTGCCTCGAAGGGCAGAAATAGTCAAGAACGGGAGTGTACCAGAAAGAAAGCCTCAGTCTGAACGAGGGGTACAGTTTACATTGAGGTGATTTAAAGCTACCACGGGAATATCTTTGTAGGGACTTCTGATAATCTTTACGGTTTATTGTCACGAATGAAGGGTGTTGATTGATGACAGTGATTCGTCAGGACGATCTAATTGAAAGTGTTGCTGATGCGCTTCAGTTTATTTCTTACTACCACCCGGTAGATTTCATTCAGGCTGTTAATGAGGCCTACGAACGCGAGGAGTCACCAGCTGCGAGGGATGCCTTGGCTCAGATTTTGATCAACTCACGTATGTCTGCTATTGGTCATCGTCCATTGTGCCAGGATACTGGAATCGTGACTGTCTTCATCAAAGTTGGGATGGATGTGTCATGGAAAGACGCCACAATGTCGGTATCTAACATGATAAATGAGGGGGTGCGTCGTGCTTATACGCATCCGGACAATATTCTCCGTGCATCGATTCTTGAGGACCCGGACGGTGCACGAAAGAATACCAATGATAATACGCCGGCTGTGATTCACTATGAAATCGTCGAGGGTGATACGGTAGACATCCAGATTGCCGCGAAAGGTGGTGGCTCGGAAAATAAATCCAAGATGGTAATGCTGAATCCGTCAGACTCCGTCAAGGATTGGGTCGTAAAAACCGTACCAACGATGGGAGCAGGCTGGTGCCCTCCGGGAATGCTTGGGATCGGTATTGGCGGTACCGCCGAAAAAGCGGCCGTATTGGCTAAAGAATCATTGATGGCTCCAATCGATATTCACGAGCTGAAAGCGAGTGGTCCAAAATCAAGGGCTGAAGAGCTGCGACTTGAAATCTTTGATGCTGTGAATAACTTGGGTATTGGTGCTCAAGGACTTGGAGGTTTAACGACTGTTTTAGATGTCAAGGTTAAGGACTATCCGACGCATGCGGCATCTAAGCCGGTGGCAATGATTCCGAATTGCGCAGCAACACGCCACGCTCATTTTGTACTAAACGGATCGGGCCCCGCTCTGCTGAGCCCACCCTCGTTGTCTGATTGGCCTGATATTAGTTGGGACGTCGGTCCAAACGCTCGCCACGTTAATCTGGATAGGTTAACACGCGATGAAGTGAAATCATGGAAACCTGGTGAAACGTTATTGTTGAGCGGATCAATGCTGACAGGTCGTGATGCTGCGCATAAGCGAATTATCGACATGTTGAACAAGGGTGAAGAGCTACCACTTGATCTTAAAGGTAAAGCCATTTATTACGTTGGGCCTGTGGATCCAGTACGAGACGAAGTCGTTGGGCCTGCTGGTCCGACAACATCGACACGAATGGATAAGTTTACAGACCAGGTGCTCGAGCAAACGGGTTTGTTTGCGATGATTGGTAAGGCCGAGCGTGGACCAATTGCGATCGAAGCGATTAAAAAGCATCAGACTGCTTATCTAATGGCTGTGGGTGGCGCCGCATATCTGGTCGCTCAGGCCATAAAATCATCGCGAGTCATTGCTTTTGATGATCTTGGTATGGAGGCAATTCACGAGTTCATTGTTGAAGATATGCCGGTGACCGTCGCGGTAGATTCAGAAGGCACCAGCGTACATCAAACAGGACCCCGTGAATGGGCGCAGAAAATCTTGACTAAGAACCTAGGTTGATTGCTTTGGCTGAAGAGTCATCTAATTTTTTTATCGTTCCAAGCCGTTAATTAGGGTGATATCTTATCGATGTTTATAGGTAAATATTGGTCAGAGAGGTGATTATGGAGCGCACTCCTGAAGGTTGGAGTCGAGAACTTAAGAATGGAGTCTACGTACTGACCCGATCCTATCAGTTTGGCGATTTCGCAAAAGCGATGGAGTTTGCTGTGCGTGTTGGTGCCACCGCTGATGATGCGGACCATCATCCGGAAATTACCGTGAGCTGGGGTGTTGCCCGCGTGGACTGGTGGTCTCACGACGCAAAAGGTGTTACGTCGCGTGATATCTCGCTTGCCGAGACGACCAACCAACTGTACGCGTAACGCTGCGTATCACGAACGGACGTCGATTAGGATGCGTCCTGAGACCTCGTTATTGATCAGTTGCTCGGCTGTTTGTCTCACCTGATCCAAACCTATGGTCCGAGTGCTGGCGTCTAATTGATCGGTTGTTACGTTTTCCGAAAGTAATTGCCACGCACGCTCTCTGATTTCTGATGGAGCATGAACAGAATCAACACCCAGCAAGCGAATATTTCTCAAGATAAATGGGAATACGGTAGTCGAAAATT
>MDTB01045466.1_pt1 | contig 22377 bp, 15 predicted proteins | sample 811161 | NCBI WGS metagenome assembly MDTB01 (sample SAMN05326650, study PRJNA326480) | marine metagenome | isolation source: seawater | place: Mediterranean Sea | collected 2009 | reverse complement strand
GGGGCCGGACTTGAACCGGCACGGTGTTGCCACCGAGGGATTTTAAGTCCCTTGCGTCTACCAATTTCGCCACCCGGGCATTAAAGAGTGGTCTTTGAACTGTTGCTTACACGGCAGGCTGGTAGTGCCTGTGATCGTGTATGGAGGCGCGGGTCGGAATCGAACCGGCGTTGACGGATTTGCAATCCGCTGCATCACCACTCTGCCACCGCGCCAAATCAAAATAAACCCATTAAAAACAATGCTTTGCAGCCCTTTTTGATTTTACCCCTTTTGTGGTGTGGGGGATCGTGTGGGGACTTTGTTTTTCTTGCCTCTTTTGAAGTCGCGCATCTTACATTATTTTCTATAAAAACAATATGCAAAATTAAAATTATCTAAAAAATTAAGGCACATTAACTAGGTAAGAAAAAAACTCTACAGCAACCTATCAAAAAACTGGAATGGAAAACGGGGATCGAACTGGTGACCTCAACCTTGGTAAAGTTAAGGTCTCGTCCAGCATTTAATTAATACAGTTCCAGACTTTGCGATTTCAGCAACATCTTTCTCATTGGAAAACCATAAGGGGTTTCCAGTTGAATACTCAATATCAGCTTGATTGAGCAAAGCTTCTACATTTGATTTTCTAATACCAAAATTTATGTTTTGTAAAAGCGTATCAAGTTTCTCTTCAAGTTCCTTGATGCTTGCAGAGGCTACAGTTATACCGATAACTGCCCCATTCTCATTGAGAATAGGCCCACCTGAACTTCCAGGTTGAATCGGGGCTGTAAACTGAAACTGGGTAATATTCTGAAATAACCCTACCTCAGAGGATACGCTTCCAGAGGTAAAATTGAGATTCTGAAGTACTCTGTTTATTGGGAAGCCAGCTGGGAAGACCTTGTCACCTAACTCGGGATCTGACTTAGATATAGAAAGTGGTTTTTTATTAATTAATTGAGCGGTTTTAATTACTGCAATGTCATTCACACTATCTATTTTAATAACTTCAGCAGGAAAATTTTTATCCACCGTCAGAAACTCGCACTCATTTATTACATGAGCATTTGTAACAATATAGCCTTGTGAATCTGCAACGAATCCAGATCCAGAACCAATTTGTATAAAGTTATTTATATCAAACTCATCTGAGGCATTTTTTAATGCACTTTGAAGGGCTACAAGGAGATTTTCAGAAATTTCACCATCAATAGGTTTAATTTGGTTGTCTGTTTGAAAAGCTTTAATGGCTACAACTGTCTTATATCCATATTCTCCATTTGCATCAGGAGTGTAGCCAAGTGATATTAAAAGATTTTGGGTATTCTTGATAATTAGTTTTTGAGCCCTATCTAGATCATCCGCCAGTCTGGCATCTTGAATTTTAGATTCTGAGCTCTTTGCAGCTAAGATTCTTTCTTTTTCCAGCTCAATCCTTTGTCTTTCAAGTGCTAATTTTTCCCTTTCGATCCTATTAAATTCCTCTAATTCGCTTTTGGTTTGCTCTTTTTCCAGCTCAATCTTTTGTCTTTCAAGTGCTAATTTTTCCCTTTCGATCCTGTTAGATTCCTCTAATTCGCTTTTAGTTTTTTCAATTTCAGCGTCCACAATATTTTGGATATCTTGAATCTTATCCGGTTTTGGTTTCACTAAGCCCATTTTTAATTTGTAGTCATTTAAATCTTTATAAAATATTTGATTATTGTATCTTGATAAAACACAATGCCCTCTTGAAAGCTTTTTGCAATACCTTATTGCAACAATATCTGTTTTGTACATATTAATTGCGTTGTCTGTAGCATCTCCTCTATGGTATTTAAAACCAGTTATGATATTCATTGCTTCAGCACGAAAATGTGTAGTTAAGTCCTCATATTTTTCAACTTTTTTACCAGGAGCTTCAAAAGCTTCTCCTGAAGGAGGGGTATGAGAAAATTCACTATATAAAATGTTTACAACATTTCCATTCATATCAACCGAAGTGCAAGCGGAAACAAAAAGTACAGCAATAATGCTAAATAGAATTTTTTTCATATAAATATGTTACCTTACCAGTAGCGCACTCACAAACAATATAGCGTGTAGTATTGTGTAACGCTTGCATTTTCGAATGTGACGATTTCATGGGCTGGCATACCAATCTTGAAACTACAGCGAACTATACGCCCCACATGTTGCTGGTGTCGTTGACAATCGCTGTGTTCAAACTGCGTTGCAATCCAGGTCTAAGCCAAACTAATAAAATTTTAGTTTGATTTATGTGGGGGATTTGTGGGGACTTTGCATTCTGAAGGGTAGATATGACAAATATGGGCTCAATAAAATCAATAACTTATTGTAATTACTGACCTATCATAGGCATTTGCAATCCGCTGCATCACCACTCTGCCACCGCGCCATAACAACGCTTAGTCAACCTTATTCAGCCAAAAGTAAAAAGCCCACCAATGGGGGCGGGCATTGACTTACCGCCTAAGCAACGGCTTAAAATTTGGAGCGGGAAACCGGGTTCGAACCGGCGACCTCAACCTTGGCAAGGTTGCGCTCTACCAACTGAGCTATTCCCGCACATTCTTTTACGACTGGCATACCCAACCTGTGATTACGCATGACACGCTCTAAGTAGGCAATAGCACCTCAAAAGAGAGCGGTATTTTATGCGTTAATGGCTTTATGTCAAGAGAAAAACCCATAAATCACGCTGTTAAGTGGCTCACTATTAACACCTTTTGTCTCTCTGGTAGATTTTCTAGTTTTAGGCACCAAAACCGCCGATAGCCTTACATTGAATCTTTAAAATCGGGCCAGGCCGCGCGTAAATAGACCACCATGGACCATAGTGTTAGCCCGGCAGCGACATAAAGGGCGACAAAACCGATAAATTCGATCCAGTGGTTGTCGAGGGTGATTTGCGCAAGCAAAATAATGATAGCGATCATTTGCAGGGTGGTTTTGAGTTTACCTACATACGATACCGCGACGCTGGTGCGTTTGCCAATTTCAGCCATCCATTCGCGTAACGCTGAAATGACTATTTCGCGGCCAATAATGATCATTGCCGGAAAGCTAAACCAGAGATGAGGGTAGCGCTCAAGTAGCACCACCAACGCAACCGCTACCATTAACTTGTCGGCAACAGGATCTAAAAATGCGCCAAAATCGCTAAACTGGTTGAGTTTCCGGGCTAAATAACCATCAAACCAATCTGTAATAGCGGCTGCACTGAAGATCACAGCAGCGGCTAGACCGGTCCAGTTAAACGGGAGGTAAAATACCACCACTAAAATAGGAATCAGCATAATGCGGACTAAGGTGAGGGAATTGGGTATGGTCATCAAAGAGGCCTGCCAGGGCATGTGAAGTCAATAGGTTTAGTATAGGCTACTCGAGAAGAATGTGTGATATTTAAGATGAAATGATCACGATTTTATTTTGCCATTAACTGGGGTGCAGTTCGGCGTAGATATCTTGTGCTAATCGTTGACTGATACCGTCGACTCTAATCAGTTCGTCAACGGTGGCGCGTTCAATTTCTTGCCAGCCACCAAAGTATCGAAGCAGGTCGCGACGACGCTTAGGACCCACGCCGGCAATGCCTTCTAACGGTGAGGTGTTTTTCTTTTTGGCACGTCGTGCTCGGTGTCCGGTGATGGCAAAGCGGTGCGCCTCATCACGCACTTGTTGAATGAGATGCAATGAAGCGGCATCGCCGGGCAGTGACAGTGGTTTGTCGGCACTGCCAATGAACAGTGTTTCTAATCCAGGTTTACGCGATGCACCCTTCGCGACGCCAATAATCAGTACTTCGCTGATTTGCAATTCTTCGAGTACCTCTATAGCTTGATTCAATTGACCCTTGCCGCCGTCAATCAGCAAAATATCGGGCAATACGCCTTCGCCTTTTTTAATGCGAGTATAGCGCCGCTCAATCGCTTGTCGCATGGCAGCGTAGTCATCGCCACCGGTGATGCCGTCAATATTGAATTTGCGGTAATCCGATTTTTTGGCGCCTTCATGGGTGAATACCACACATGAAGCTACCGTTTGGTCGCCACTGCTGTGGCTAATATCAAAGCATTCAATCCGATCGGGCACTTCATCCAATTGCAAATCTTTTTGCAGTTGTTCAAATCGAAAATTGACTTGGTGGCGACTGTTTATACGAGCCGATAAGTTTTGTTCGGCCGTTTGTTTAGCCATTTCAAGCCATTTTGCTCTTACACTGCGGACCTTATGCAAAAGTTTAATTTTTTTGCCAGTACTGCTGTTTAATGCTTCGATGAGCAGGGTGTTGTTATCTAAAGCTGCGTTTAAAATCAGTTCGCTAGGAGTATTGCCCATTGCTCCGCCTTGGATAATATAGACTTGTGAGATAAATGCTTCCATTAATGCATCAACCGTTTCAATAATGCCAACTGCGGGATAGTAACTGCGACTGCCTAGCATTCGACCGCGCCTAACATATAAAACTTGAATGCAGGCATGACCTGAGTGAATAACACCGGCAATAATATCGATATCGCCGCGGCCACTGTCAATGAATTGTTTTTCTTGTAAACGCCGTAAATGCGCCAATTGATCACGCTTTTCTGCGGCTTGCTCAAAGTCTAATTGTTCAGCAGCGTTGTCCATCTCTTTGCTGAGTTGTTTTGTTAGATCGTCATTGTCACCTTCTAGAAACAACATTGATTTACGCACACTATCGGCATATTCTTCAGGCTGTATATTATCGACACAGGGTGCTGCACAGCGACCAATTTGATGTTGTAAGCAAGGTCTGCTTCGGTTGTTAAAAAAACTGTCTTCACACTGCCTAACTTTAAACATTTTTTGTAGAAGCTTTAAGCTTTCACGTACCGCATAGCGATTGGGAAAGGGACCAAAATATCGACCTTTCGCTCGCTGTTTGCCACGATGAAACGCCAGTCTTGGAAATTTATGCTGGCTTGAAATATAAATATAAGGGTAAGACTTGTCGTCACGCAGCAAAATATTATATGGCGGTTTTTCGGTTTTAATTAAATTATGTTCGAGTATTAGTGCCTCTGTTTCACTACCGGTGACGGTGACATCAATATGCGCAATCTTTTTCACCAAAGCTTCGGTCTTGCTACCCGATTGCTGGTGACGGAAATAACTGGCTAGGCGCTTTTTCAGATTTTTCGCTTTACCGATATAAAGATGTTTTTGTTGCCCGTCATACATTTGATAAACGCCAGGACGGTGACTGCAGTTGGCGAGAAATGATTTGAATTCAAAGCCTTTAAGAGGCCCTTTGGGTGCGTTAGTTCGCGCCTCTTTATCGTCGGTGTGGACTGAATGCTCGGGGCCTGATGAGGCGCTCTTACTCAAGTACGGCCTCCACGTAATAGGCAATATTAAAAGGCTTAATTAAAAGCTAATCGATCGGATTTAGCTTGATGGGTGTATTATAGCTCTGTTTTACGTCGTAGATTTGCTTTTAGATAAGGTTTTCCATAATCGTGCGAAATCTATCGCTGACTTATTCAACGGGGGGAATAAAGCTAAGCAAAATCAATTGGTTGCGAATATTTTGAGCTTTTTGACCTGAAATAGTCTATTTATTGCTGGTTATTCCATTAGCAATGAATTTGAAGTAAGTTGTATTTGATTGCACAGTGGCTAAGTTCAACATCATTAGTAATTTTGAGCTTTTTTTAGAATTCGTAGTTTGTAAGTCTGAATAGATTTCATAGAAATGTCGAGCTTCTTGGCGATCAACAAGGGGTTGTCGCCTTGGGCAGTCATTATCGCGACCTGCAGTTCTCTTTGAGTAAGTAAGATAAAAGGTTGGCTTTTGCTTGATATGGGTGATCGAATTTGAGCGTTGGTAAGCGCACTTTGGTATATGCGACCTTGTATGACGGTCTTTACAGCCTTGAGTAAATCACTCATTTGGTCGTTAGCGTGGATGAAACCCTGGGCGCCAGCATTGAAAAAATAATACGGATAAATCGGATCATCAACCGTAGAGATGCCAACAACAGCCGGATTATGCTTCAATTTTCTAATGCGCTTCGTTGCTTCAATGCTGCCAACACCATCAATATGGGCATCGATTAAGACAATATCCGGTTGCTGCGACTTAGTCAGTTTGATGGATTCCTCACAACTATCTATGAAACCAATAAATTGGACAAGGTCGTTGTTGTTTAAGCCATATTGGATAACGCCATCATTGTTTGTCTTTGTTGAGGAGATCATCAATTGCGAAGAGGTTCCTGCGTAAAGTATTCGAATGATCAAGTTGAAATCTTCAATGGTTAAGTTGTTGTTTTTGACCTGTAGCCATAATTTAAAATATCATGTTTCTTAAAAAAATATCTGCGACATCTTGTCGCATGCCATTGGCGACATGTATTGTTAGTCACATGATCTATTTTGGTTGAGACTGTAGGTGTTATGAGCAATTATCACCCACTTGATGCATGATCCAAGGCTCAGATGATATCGGTCCTTAGTATTAGGCGAATGCGGCAATAAATTACAGCGACAAGCTAGGCTGAGTTTGTATAATGGATTTTTTAAATTGATAGATTTTTCGCTTTCTATGGCAGTGAGCGCAATGCATAGAGAACATTAGGTATGACAGTAATCATCAAAACCGCTGAAGACATTGAAAAAATGCGGATCGCTGGCCGTTTAGCTGCCGAGGTCTTAGATATGATCGGCCCTTATGTCGTGCCAGGTGTATCAACCGGTGAATTAGATCGAATTTGTCACGATTACATTGTTAATCAACAGCAGGCTATTCCTGCGCCATTGAATTACAATGGTTTCCCCAAGTCGATCTGTACTTCCGTTAATCAGGTCGTCTGCCATGGTATTCCCTCCGATAAAAAAATCTTAAAAAGCGGCGATATTATTAATATTGATGTGACGGTTATTAAGGATCATTTTCATGGCGATACCAGTAAAATGTTTACCGTTGGAGAGGGCGCCTCGCACACAGATAGGTTGATTAAGGTAACTCAGGAATGTCTATACATGGGTATAGAGTTGGTTAAGCCCGGTGTTCAACTGGGTGATATTGGATATGTCATTCAGCAGCACGCGGCAAAATATTACTACAGCATTGTCAGGGAATATTGCGGCCATGGTATTGGCACGGTTTTTCATGAAGAACCGCAGGTCTTGCATTATGGTCAGCCAGGTAAGGGTATGGTTTTACAAGAAGGAATGACATTTACCATTGAGCCCATGCTCAATGCCGGAAAGCGGCAGGTAAAATTGAACCGGCGTGATGGATGGACTGTCGAGACTAAAGACGGCCGGCCGTCAGCGCAATGGGAGCATACACTGGCAGTCACAGCCAACGGCGTTGAAGTATTGACTGCGCGTGATGAGGAGTCATTCTAGCCGCTCAAATTCACTACATTCGTCATTTTATCGCACGATTAGCAAAGGTGATCCGTTTTTTATGAAGGTTGTCTTTTCCGCTTTCATGCCACGGTTATTAAAAGTTATGAATATCGACTCTCACTCATCTAATAAAGCTTCAGAAAAGTTAACCCGCTTAACGGCTGCAGATAGCAACAGCGAATTCTTGTTCCCAGTCGAAGCATTTTCAGCAGACTTGATGTTGCTAGATTCAGCAATGCAGGCAAAAGCTCTTTTACAACAGTACCAGGCCAAAATAGATCAAGCGTTTCGCGATGGCTATGGTATAGAAGGATTGATTATAGCTCGGTCAATGATGATTGATAGCTTGCTCCAGTATTGCTGGAAAAAAACTGATTGGGGTACTAGCCAAATATGTTTGGTAGCTGTTGGAGGCTATGGTAGAGGCGAGCTGCACCCTCAGTCAGATGTTGATCTACTCATCATTTTAAATCAATCGGCCACATCAACTGTCGCTGAAAATATAAGCTTTTTAGTGACCTACTTATGGGACTGTGGTTTAGATCTTGGCCATAGTGTTAGAACACTTGATGAGTGCGTTAGCTATGCTAAGCAAGATATTACTGTATTAACGAATATGCTTGAGTCGCGACCGATTGTTGGTGATACATCCTTATTTAGACAGTTAAAGCAATTGACCGATGTTTCTCAAATGTGGAGCTCTAGCGAATTCTTTATGGCTAAGTGGCAAGAGCAACGCGATCGCCATAAAAATACCGATGACACCGATTATAATCTTGAGCCTAATGTAAAAACGTCGCCAGGTGGTTTGCGCGATATCCAAAATATCATCTGGATTGCTAAGCGACATTTAGGTGAAGGAGATATTGAACAGTTAGCGAGCAAAGGTTTTTTAACCGATATTGAAGCGATAAATTTCGTTGAGGGTATGCGTTTTTTATGGAAGGTACGTTTTGCGCTCCACATGCTGGCGAATCGTCACGAGGACCGTTTGCTGTTTGACTATCAGGTGAAAGTCGCTGAATTTTTCGACTTTATCGATGATGATGCGAACCTTGCCGTCGAAAAATTTATGCATGAGTACTATCGCTGGGTGCTTTTGCTGGCGGAATTAAATGATGTATTGATTCAAAATTTTAATCAAGAGCGACTGTTAAAAACAGAAAAAGAAGAGCTCATCGTTCTTAATAAGCGCTTTTGCGTTCGAAATGGCTATATCGATGTGGTTGATGAGCAAGTCTTTGTTGAGCATCTTTGGGCATTGATTGAAGTTTTTGTGTTGATGGCCGAAAACAGTTATATCCGTGGCGTGCGTGCCTCAACCATGCGGTTAATGCGGACGTATCGAGAGAATATTGATGATCACTTTCGTTCCAACCCTAAAGTTAATGCTTTGTTCATGCAGTTGATACGGTCTAAAAGTAATGTGCCGCTGCAAATAAAGCGCATGCGTCGTCACGGCATCCTCAGTAAATACTTGCCAGCTTTTGGTAAAATCATTGGCAAGATGCAATACGATTTATTTCATATTTATACGGTTGATATACATACTTTAGAAGTGGTGCAAAATGTTTATCGATTTGCGCATCAAGGCTCTGAATTTGATTATATATTGGCGGCGAAGATTATTAATGGCCACCTGAAGATTGAATTATTGTATCTAGCGGCTTTGTTTCACGATATTGCGAAGGGTCGTGGTGGTAGTCATTCCGAGTTGGGTGCTGTTGATGCGCGTGAATTTTGTCGCACTCATGGCGTAAATGAACGCGACACTAACTTGATTGCTTGGCTGGTAGAAAGTCATTTATTGATGTCGACCGTTTCGCAAAAACAGGATTTGTCTGATCCTGACGTTATTCGCGATTTTGCTATTGCGATGGGCAGTCGTGCCAGACTGGATTATCTTTATGTATTAACGGTTGCTGATATCAATGGGACTAATCCTGAACTTTGGAATGCATGGCGTTCGTCTTTATTACGACAACTCTATGGTGAGGCTGCTCGCGCCTTACGGCGCAGTTTGGAAAATCCTGTTGATAAAGCTGAATGGATTACTGAAAAGAAACAAGCAGCAATGATGGAGTTAATAATTCAAGGTATTGATGAAGCATTAGTTTTAGAGCAGTGGTCGAACCGAGTAGATGAATACTTTTTGCGAGAATCAGTTGACGATTTAATCTTTCATGCACAAAGTATTGTGGCGCATGGTAAAAGTAAAGAACCGCTCGTGATTGTTAAGCCGTCTTCGATTTTTAATGAGGCGGCGGTAACTCAGGTGACAATTTATTCTAAGTTGATTGAGAATCGTTTTTCTTTTATGGCATTGGCGCTAGAACAACTTAATTTAAGCATTTATGATGCTCGTTTACTTATTGCAGGCGGTGGTTATATTCTCGATACGTTCTACGTAATGGATGCTGACAACGAACCTATAGCTGATGAATCTCCACGAACAGCTATGATTAGAGATAAATTATTACAAGTGCTGACAGAGCCTAATGAGCGTTGGCTTGCGACTGATCGACGTGCCAGTCGGAGAATGAAAAGTTTTGACTGGCCCAGTCAAACTGTTTTTTCAAATGATTCAGCACCCGGTCTTAGCGTGCTTGAAGTGATTGCTCCTGATAGGCCGGGCTTGTTAACGATTATTGGGCAGGTGTTTTTTCGCCATAAACTGCGTCTGCACAATGCAAAGATTTCCACCCTAGGCGAACGGGTTGAAGATGTTTTCTTTATTACAGATAGAAATGATCAAATGATAATTGATGCTGATCTTATCGCAAAGATTGAGACAGATCTTAAAACAGAGCTAGATGAGCATAGGCAGCAGTAATTTATGAATCCTCAACTTGAACGTTTACATGATTATCCATTTACTAAATTAGCTCGTTTATTAGAGCAAGCTCCACTCCAGTCCGAGCTATCATCGATTACCTTAACCATTGGTGAACCCCAGCATCCCTCACCGCAGGTGGCGATTGACGCTTTGCAGGAGCAGTTAGCTTATTTAAATCAATACCCATCGACACAGGGTAGTGATGCTCTGCGCGAAGCGATCGCGGTATGGCTTTGTTGGCGCTATGGATTGGCTAGCGCGTCATTTGACCCGTCAAGCATGGTCTTGCCCGTAGTCGGATCTCGAGAAGCCCTGTTTTCGATTGCGCAAACAGTAGTCGATAACTCGACTTCCGCTCAGCCACCCATCGTCATTATTCCTTCGCCGTTCTATCAAATTTACGAGGGGGCGGCGATTATGGCGGGCGCAGAACCTTTGTATTTACCTTGCTTAAAAGAGACGGACTTTATACCCGACCTAGATGCTATTACTCAAGCACAATGGCAAAGTTGTCAGTTAATCTATATTTGCAATCCTTCTAACCCAACCGGTGCCGTCCCGCCTATATCTTTTTATCAGCAGTTGATCGGCTTGGCGGATCAATACGACTTTATTATTGCCAGCGATGAGTGTTATTCGGAAATTTATTTTGATGAAACTCAGCCACCGCTCGGTTTATTGGAGGTCTGTCGGGCTTTGGGTCGTAACGACTATCGCCGTTGCCTGGTTTTTAATAGCCTGTCTAAACGGTCTAATTTAGCGGGTATGCGTTCTGGTTTTGTGGCTGGCTGCTCAGCGACAATTAAACATTTTCTTCGTTACCGAACCTATCATGGTTCAGCAATGCCAAATCATCATCAAGTGGCAAGTATTGCCGCTTGGGGTGATGAAACACATGTGATAGAAAATCGTTGCCTTTATCGTGAGAAAATGCTGAGTGTTGTTCCTCTATTGCAGACGGTTGCCGAGGTAAGTATTCCGCCAGCAGGTTTTTGTTTGTGGCTTAAGACCCCGATTGATGACCAGCAATTGGTGCAATACGTCTTTCAGCGTTTCAACCTTAAACTATTGCCGGGTCAATATCTAGCGCGGACGATTGATGGTGATAATCCTGGCAAAGGTTATATTCGTATGGCCTTGGTAGAACGGCTTGAAGTGTGTGTTGAAGGAGCGCATAGATTCGTCGCAGCCGTCAAGGCGCTGTCAACCTCCAACTCATAGGACATGTTCACTTTTTATAAGTAAATGCCTCAGATTAGGTCAATTCTAAGCTGATAAGGTTCAAATTACCTTTCATTTAGTGTAGGGTGTCGTCCTGTCTTTGATGCTCATTGTTAATGAGAATTTGAAGTATTTATTGAGTTTACAATAGCTTTTTTTGAAGAATATGGCGTTGATTGTACAAAAATACGGCGGCACTTCCGTCGGCACCGTTGAGCGTATAAGCGCCGTTGCTGATAGGGTTAAGCGGTATGTTGACCAAGGCGATCAAGTCGTGGTTGTCGTTTCTGCGATGAGTGGCGAAACGAATCGTTTGTTAGCCTTGTCTTCAGCGATTAATGATCAGCCACCCAGTCGCGAGCTGGATGTTTTACTATCGACAGGTGAGCAAGTGACAATCGCTTTATTAAGCATGGCATTGTCAACAAGACAAGTGCCTGCAAGGTCGTATCTTGGCTCTCAGGTAAAAATACTGACGGACCAATCGCATACTAAGGCGCGCATAAAAGCCATTGATAGCGAACCGGTTCTGGCCGATCTTGCAATGGGACACGTGGCCGTAGTAGCAGGTTTTCAAGGCGTTGATGAGCAGGGTAATATTACTACCTTAGGTCGGGGTGGCTCAGACACAACAGCCGTGGCCATTGCTGCTGCGTTGAATGCTGATGAATGCCAGATTTATACCGATGTTGATGGTGTTTACACTACCGATCCTCGCGTGGTTGATGGGGCGACCCTGCTGGCAAGTATTACATTTGAGGAAATGCTAGAGATGGCAAGTTTAGGTTCAAAGGTTTTGCAAATTCGTGCAGTTGAATTTGCGGGCAAATATCAAGTCCCATTGCGGGTGTTGTCCAGTTTTGAAGAGGGAGAGGGTACATTGATCTCAATTGAAAAAAATGCCGACATGGAGGCGCCTTTGGTCTCGGGTATTGCGTTTAACCGAGATGAAGCGCGATTAGTTGTACGTGGTGTGCCCGATACCCCAGGTGTTGCTTATAAAGTTATTGGTCCTGTTAGTGATGCAAATATTGAGGTTGATGTTATTGTGCAGAATGTGGCAGCTGACGGTACAACGGATTTGACGTTTACCGTACACCGTAACGATATCCAAAAATCTAAAACGATTGCAGAAGTAGTAGCTAGCGAGTTGAATGCACGAGATGTCGCCATTGATGAAAATATTTGTAAAGTTTCATTGGTGGGAGTTGGCATGCGTTCCCATGCAGGTATCGCCAGTCAAATGTTTAAAACACTGGCCGACGTTGGCATCAATATAGAATTAATCACGACCTCTGAGATCAAAATATCCGTTGTGATTGAAGAAAAATTTATGGAGTTGGCCGTTCGGTCACTTCACAGCGCCTTTGGTTTGGATGCTGAAGCTTCATAGCAAATTATATACCATAGGGAGTTTATTAACTTAGTATAAAATTCTACAAGCACATTTCGTCACAAGGATAGGTAACCGCTTAATTTTTTCCCCATAGCTGGGCCTGATTGTAAAAATTAAAAGCTAAGTGACAATGTGTTCGCAAGTTTCGGATAATTATTTAAAATAAATATGTCTGATGTTTTCTGCGGTGGTTGCCATAATTTCATGGATGTAAGCCTAAGGCAATAGGGTGCTCTTGTGCCCAAAGCCAGCATACCACCTGGAGATGAACATGCTGATATTAACTCGCCGCACTGGTGAGACATTAATGATTGGTGACGAAGTAACCGTTACCGTTTTAGGAGTGAAGGGTAATCAAGTTAGGTTGGGTGTTAATGCCCCTAAGGAGGTCGCCGTTCATCGTGAAGAAATTTACGATAAAATTAATCAACAAAACGGCACCCCCGATAGTGACAGTGATCTGCAAAAAGATTAATCAGATAAGGAAACCTTAGCTCTATATACGACGGGCTCGTTAATTGTCAGGTTCTTTTAAGGGGGCTTGGTTTATTTTCATATCACATTTAACCTAATACTCTAGCCTTGTCGGGATATTCTCGCCGATCAATTGTAGGTCTGATGCAGATCTCTGCTATTTAATTTGTTGAAAATACTGCTGCTAATATCTCTGGCTAAATATTTTTGTTATGTTCGCCTATGCTCGGATTAGATGAGAAATCTTTTCCTATTATGGCATACTGTGGCTTTCGCTACGGATAGATAGGGTAGGATCATGATTAACCGTTTTATTCTTGGCTTGCTAGGGAATCTTTTTTTCTGTTCACTAAGCGTGGCTATGGGTGCACAGCCTAAATCACCGAATTTCATTATTATTTATGTCGATGATCTCGGCTACGGTGATTTGGGTCTTTACCAAGATCAGCGATTGATAACTCCCGCTATCGACGAACTGGTAGCCACTTCGCAAAGCTGGACGGATTTTTATGTGTCGGCTTCTGTTTGCAGTCCGAGCCGGGGTGCACTGCTGACCGGTAATTTGCCGGTCCGCTCTGGCCTTTATGGTGATCGTATTGCCGTATTGTGGCCGGACAGTCAGACGGGTATGCCCGCGAGTCAAATAACCTTGCCCGAACAACTTAAACAGTATAATTATGCTACTGCTATGTTTGGTAAGTGGCATTTAGGTGATGCGCCTGAATTTTTGCCAACGCGCCATGGTTTTGATGAATGGTTGGGTATTCCTTACTCTAATGACATGGACTGGGCCGTCGGTGATATCACTAGCGCAACGGTGAACAGTAACTTATCAACATCAGCGGACAAATGGAAAATAGTTAGTCCCGTTTATCAGCACCAGTTACGTCATCCAAAAGTCTCTGATTGGAATGTCCCGTTGATAAAGAGCCTAGTGAATGTAGATCAAAGTTATACCGATATGGTTGTTCAACGGCCTGTCGATCAAACGATTTTTACTCAGCGTTTCACTGAGCAGTCGGTCGATTTTATTCAGCGCGCAACACAACAACAGCAACCATTTTTCCTATTTTTATCACACAGCATGGTGCATGTGCCATTATTTCGTTCGCCAGCGTTTGCTGGTAAAAGTGCGTTAGGATTGTACGGAGATGTGCTAGAGGAAATTGACTGGAGTGTCGGTCAAATTATGCAAACCTTAAAAACACAGGGTATCAAAGATAACACATATGTTTTGTTTACCAGTGATAACGGCCCTTGGCTCACCTATGCGCCTGAGCATGCTGGCACAGCGAAACCATTGCGCGGAGGGAAGGGGCAAACGTTTGAAGGCGGAATGCGGGTGATGACATTTTTTTCTGGCCCCGATATTGAGCCGGGTCGAGTGAGCGAGCTTGGTATGGATACCGATATTTATAATACCTTTATGGGTTTGGCCGGACTTAAATCACAAACCACTGCCGTCGATAGCTACGACTTATCAGCCACGTTGACAAGTCAAACGCCAAGCCCAAGAAAATTCGTGCCATTTTTTCGAAATTCGACCCTGCGTGCCTTTCGATATCAAGACCATAAGTTGCACTTTATTACTAACCAAGTATTTCTTGGCCCGACCACAACACACCAGCCGCCGTTGCTGATTGATCTTAAAAACGATATTGGTGAAACCACCGATATTGCTAGTCAGCACCCTGAAATACTCGCTGAAATTCAGCGTCAGGTCACTCGGTTTCGTTTAACTACGCCCATTGCGCCCTCGATTTTTGATTTGCAAAAAGGCCCTCAACAATAAAAATTTTAAGGGGAACACCTCGCATTAAATCATTTTTAATATCTCTTATTGATATGATTGGTTTATAGCGTTTCATAACGATATTATATAGGGCTCATCATCAAAGGTATTAGTTATGTCACTATAAGTAATAGCGCGGTGGTATGCCTATGCTCGAAGCGCGGTGGTCTTGTGCCTTCTTGCCTACCTTCTTAAAATATTCCTTTCTTCGGTATCAACTCATCGATTTGTATTATGTAACAGCCCCAACCGACTGATTCTATGGGTTATATGCATCATTATTTATCGAATTAACAACCCAAAATGATTAGCTTTTGATACAGTCTGATACAATTTTAGTCGTAAATTGGTAAAGTAATTTTAACAAAGAAAGCTACAATTAAATCAAGCATATAAGCCGATGATAACCGCGTTATCGGCACCTAATTAATAATAAAGCTTGAAGGACCCTCCATTGAAGTTAAAAGGCTTGACAAGACGTAACTTCATTAAGCACTCATCTTATTTGAGTTCGGCGGCAGCGATTCAATCACTTGGTTTGTCGAGTTTATTAGCGGCCCCAAAAAGTTACGCCTCTTCTGATTATAAAGCTTTGGTATTCATCTTCCTTAACGGCGGCAACGATGCTTTTAATATGTTGGTGCCTCGCAGTGGAATATTGCGCACGGATTATGAAACCGGTCGCGGTATTGTGGCGCTGCCTACTAATCAATTGCATGGCCTTAACCTAGCGACTCCCGCGCAAATTTATGGTGGTGGTACCTTTAGTGATTTTGGTTTTCACCCTGACTGCAGCGACATGGCGGACATGTTCAATGCGCAAGAAATGTCAGTGGTGTGCAATGTGGGTAATTTATATGAGCCGACTACGCGTGATCAGTTTTTAGCGGGTACAACGACTTTGCCGCCGCAACTATTTTCACATGCCGATCAACAGCGGCAATTTCAGAGTGAGCCTTCCTTGCCGTTTCAATTTGGCTGGGGTGGAAAATTAGCAGAGTTAACTAATAGTTATAACAGCAGTGGCAATGTGTCGCCGCTAATGTCGCTATCAGGCTTAAACCCTTTTCAAGTCAGCCAAGACCCATCGCTCAGTACGTATGCGTTGGGTGCCGATGGCCTCACGTCTTTATGGAACTATAACGGCAAGCGTAAAACCATGGTCGAGCAGTCGATGGCCGGCATTGATAACAGTTCACATTTGATGATGCAAAAATATCGCGGTGTGTTCGACTCGGCAATTGATGCCGAGCAGGTCGTTAATGGGGCTTTTACTGAAGCAGATAACAATGGGGTCGATTACGACGCCATTTTCACTGCGGCGGGTACCAATGATTCGAAAATCAGTCGGCAATTAAAGACCATTGCCAGAATGATTGCAGGTCGTGCCTCTTCGGGTAATAACCGGCCGATTTACTTTGTCAATCTGGGTGGTTTTGACGCCCATCAAAATCTACTGGTTGACCATAGCTTGCTGATGACTGAATTGAATGCCGCACTCAAAGGCTTTCGTGATGTGCTCAGTGCACAAGGTGATTTTGATAAGGTCTTAAGCTTTGTTGGTTCAGAGTTTGGTCGAACGTTAACCCCGAACGGGAATGACGCCACCACTGGAACGGATCATGCCTGGGGAGGGCATGCCTTAATGATGGGAGCTATGCTCAATGGCGGTCAACTGTTTGGTGAGCATCCCGATTTAAAACTGAATACGGGTCTTGATGCCAGTGAAGGGCGCGGGCGTTGGGTGCCTACGACGGCGACCTCACAGTGTGTGTCTGTGATTGCCAATTGGTTTGGGGTAAATCAAAGCGAGTTGCCGCAGTTATTTCCCAGCTTAGTTAATTTTTCTGACCCCTTTAATGCCGATGCTAACTTAGATTTCTTTGGCTCGGGTGGCCCAGTATGATGTTCCAGCCTCTCAATATCTGTCGATGTCTGATGACTTTTGGTTGTTGGCTATTGTTGACATTGTATAGCCATATCGCTTTGGCTGATTCGCAACATTTCATGTATCGCGTATTCATTGATACTGATATTAACAGCACTAACGGTTGTGATTATGATGTGGGCTCCACTCTTAGTCCCGATGTGCAAACGGGCTTTGAATATTACTTAGAGCTGTCGATGCGAGCACCGGGCCTTATCGATCAATACGGCTTAGCTGCCAGTATTGTCAGTTGCGATCAAGGTAATTGGAATCAAATTAATGCAGTTTCCTTAGCGGATCAGTTATGGCCTGCATTGCTGCAACCGGCACCTATGCAAGCCGACATCATTGAAGTGTTTATCCCGCATGAAGTGCTGGTCGGCAGCGAGCAGATTCGTCTTGTTGTCCATGCAAATAACGCAACGACTAACGCCTCTGACAACCTTGTTACTGATGGCGCTGGCGCTATCATTTTTACCCTTAAGGCAAATCAAAATATTCCATTGCTACCTGCAGTTGCCTTATTCTTTTTATTGTCTGTATTGACTGTTGTTGCTCATCAGTCCCGTTTGCCTCGCACCTCGCTGATGGCCGTAATGATGGTTGTTGGCTTAACGGGCACATTCTATATTAATGAGGTTGAAAGTGAATTAAACGATCACTGTACGGTTTGGGGTTGGTGTATCGATTGGTCTGCCTATCAGGCCATTGCTATTGATCCCTCTGATGACACTGCTGACATTACTGATACAGCCGTCGATTTACAGCAGCTATTTATCGCTGAAGCGGATAACGGCGACGTTGCACTGAGAATAGAGGTCAACGATGTTTCTGATGCCTGTCTATCACTCTTACCCTGCGATGTTAATGCCAGTTGCATTAATGCGCCAACGGGCTTTGCCTGTAGCTGTAATACTGGCTATTCAGGTGATGGCCTCAGTTGTGCTTATACACCCAATGGTGACAGTGATGGTGATGGCATTGACGAACTGGCAGACAACTGCCCCTTAGTTGTTAATCCACTGCAGGCGGATGCTGACGAAGACGGTGTGGGCGACGCCTGTGACAGTTCGCCTTATCCTGCTGTGTCAGTCAGTGTTGTGAGTAGTTTGGCAATTGAAGAAAATCAGCAATCAGCGCAATTCACTGTGAGTCGCGGGTCGGGTTCTGCCCCTTTAAACATTGACTATACGCTTGCGGGAAATACTGATATTACTAAAGGTTCTGCGAGTCCTAGCGATTATCAACTGCGCTACGCCGACGGCACGCCAGTCGGGCAAACACTATTATTATCAGCAGGGCAGATCAGTCGCACCGTGAGTCTGTATCCAGTGGCAGACAGCTTGCACGAGGTGCCTGAAACCCTGCGGCTGATTCTGGCTAACGGCACCGATTATGCCTTAACAAACAATAATTCTGTGAGTCTAGTGATCAGTGATGCCAGTAATGACAGCGCCAATGCCAAAGTCTTTTTTGGGGTGTTCTTGCCGCAGGGCGATGCAGTCACTTCTGGTTCGGGTTTGTTAAGTTTGATCCTCGATGGCGACAATGATAACGCTTCACTCAATTATAACTTTTCAAATTTAACTGCGGTACAAACTGACCAACACATTCACTTAGCGCCTTCAGGTACGGTGATCAAGGATGTCAATGCGACTGGCAGTGTTTATGACTTCGCCTGGGATTTAGCACCAGGTGGAATTTTTTCAACCGAGCAAGCCATGCTCGATGCTTTATTTAACGGTGAGTTTTACTTAAATATTCACACGGCTAATTATCCTGCGGGCGAGATATCGGCGACCTTTATTTACGACGCAGGGGTCGAACCGCCCGAACAAACGGAGCTAACGGCTGATGATGTCGACCGCGATATTATTCGGTTTTTAACGCAAGCGACCTTTGGTGCGACACCTGAGCAATACTCGGTGTTGCGAAGTCAAATAGCGACCGATGGCAGTAACCGTATGCAAGTCTACAGTGACTGGATCGATCAGCAAGTGCAATTGCCGCAAAGCAGCATGTACGATTTGATGGAAAATACCATACCGCTTTTCGATAATGGGCCGCAAACCCAAATGTACGGCACTTTCGAGCCAGCCCATCACCTACGCCGCGATTCGTTTTGGCCTATTGCTGTTTACGGTAAAGATCAATTACGGCAACGTATGGCCTTTGCTTTGAGCCAAATATTAGTCATTGGCGATGATCAAGCGACAATTCGTAAAGGCTATAGAGGTACTGCGCATTATTGGGATGAGTTGGCCAGTAATGCCTTTGGTTTTTACAACGATACTTTGCTGGATGTCAGTCTACATCCCATCATGGGTACCTGGCTGAGTCATTTACGCAATGAAAAAGCAGACGACGAACTTGGCACCTTTCCTGACGAAAACTACGCCCGTGAAGTCATGCAACTGTTTAGTTTTGGTTTAGTGCATCGCGCTAAAAATGGCAATATTCTTTTGGGCCCTGACAATTTACCGATCTCTACCTACGACAATGAGGTGATTCGAGAAATGGCGCGAGTCTTTACTGGGCTTGGCTTTAGCTATATTACTGATAATGGCGTTAAAACCGCCAACGGATGGTTTTATCGCGGTGATCTGGCTTACATTGAGCAGCACCGTTGGACGAACCCCATGAAGTTTTTTGACGGTAAGCACGATTACGGTGCCAAAACCTTATTTACCGATAATGGCGCTGCTGTGCTGGTAGCAGAAAATACGAATACAACGGCCGCCACTGCCGATGCTGAATTACAATTTGTCATTGATGCCTTGGTTAGTCATCAAACCACTGCACCGTTTATGGGTCGTCAATTGATACAGCGATTTGTGACATCGAACCCCAGTGCTGGGTATATTGAACGCGTCGCCACTGCCTTTAGCAGTAAAGGAGACTTAACCGCGGTGCTAAAAGCCATTTTATTAGACCCAGAGGCACGTAACCCAAGCGTGGTTAATTCCAGCAGCTTTGGTAAGCTCAAAGAACCGGTCTTACAACTGACTGCCACCCTGCGTTTATTGCAAGCGGGCTCTCAAGTCAGTTTTGATGACAGTGCATCACCCCTATATCCGCTGCGTGATGCCTTCGAATCAGGCGCGAGTCTGATGCGTATTGAGGCGCTGAACATCGGTCAACGGCCCCTGGGTTCGCCATCGGTTTTCAATTTTTATTTGCCGGATTTTTCACCCAGCGGAGCATTGGCAAGTCAGTCATTAGTCGCGCCAGAATTTCAATTAGTTACTGAATCACAGATTTTCACCACCATGAATAAATATAATGGCCTAGTGAATGGCAATTTAGTACCTGACCGGCCGTTTAACTATTCTGATTTTACGCCTGAGCAATTACAGGTCAAGTTAAAGCCTGATCGATTGCTTAACCTTTGGCAAGGCACAGCGGGTTCTAATGCGGTGAAGGCGGAAGCGGTCGTGGATTACTTAGATTTTTACTTGAATGCGGGCCAGTTGAAAGCAACAAATAATAATGTTACACGCGATGCCTTAATACAGGCTATTATTAGTTCAGGTAGTGATACATCGCGGTTTAAAAATGCAGTTTATGGAGTAAATACCAGTCCTGAATTTTTGATTCAGCAGTAAAATTTTAGTTTTGAATTTTTAAGAAAAGTACTAATTATTATGACTAATACAGTGCCTATGTGCGGTTAGGTTAAGGAAGAAGTAAGAAGTAAGGCCCCATAGTGAGTAGCGTGATACCGAATATTTTTTACAAACCGAGCTTAGCAATTCTAGATTTCTCTAGAGTTTTAAAGTGATTGCTGTTTATATCTGAGAATTAGCTTCATTTTTTTGAATTATAAGAAACTTATTAATACTATCGCAGGGATTATTGCTAAGAAATATCCAGTTTTCATTTATAAGTATATGTACATATTCCTCGACAGTTTCTTCACTCAGTGAACACCCCGCCTTAATCATTTTCTTTGTGGGAAATAAACCATCATTATTTTTTGAATAGTATGAGTTAATGTATGAAGCAATAAGTTTTGCGTTTGGCGGTAACTCTGAGTCAAAAATTCTATTTAACCAAGCATTCAGATTTTGTGATTGGGTTTCCATAATTACTCTGGCTTCAATGCCTGTTAATTTCCATTAAAAATATTCTAAAAATTCACCAACCGGTCATTCAGTCTGAGTAATTAACTTAAACTAAGAAGTTGTAAATTAGCAATGATAAAAAATTATTTTACTGAATATATGTATATGATTTAATTATCTGTATCAAGAATCGAGATAAATGGTCCTAGAAAGCAATATTGTTGGGCAAAAAAAATTGGATTGGTAATATATAGTGCAACAATGATTTAATTAAACCAATGATCTATCCCTTAACTAAGCACAAACTAAACCTACAAGCCCCGATAGAAAGAGATAGATGCCTGCTGGGAGTGGGACTGGTGTAGATTCACCTAGAGCATCAATTTGAAAAGTTGCATATGAGACTAGACCATTAATAATAGCAGATTATCTTTTTAATTTCACTCCGTCGAAACAGTGTTTATATGCACGTTTCTGCTTATCTTGTAATGGTTTAGAAAAGGTTCCTTTTCTGCGGTATTCTTGAAGCTCATGATCGCTAAGTTCATTAGGGTCTATAATATGCATTAAACTATCGCAATAACATTTACATTTTAACTTTAAAGAAAAAAAATTTATATCCAAAATTTCTAACCCATCATCTGTGCATGACTTTGTGCACCCAGCAATAAAGTCTCCTCCAAGGCTACCTTTTGCAAAAATGTTTACAGATAACATAAGAAAAATAATTATATTTAAAACTTTGTACATGCTAATTTTTCAGAAGATAAAATGAAACAATAGCGCATATTACCCATGGCGAGTGAGAGCCAATAAAATATCCAAGACTGAAAGCACTATCAATCGGACCGACTGACGTGACGGCAATAAAAAACATATATAGTGCTAGTAATGCAAATAAAATTCCTATAATTTTTTTCATGAAATCCCCCTTTCTTATTTTTGAAAATTAGTCCCATGTATTGCTTAAAAGTATACAAAAAAGTTAGTTCTATTGTCGATTATTTATGAATGGAAGTATAAACTTTGTTAGCGCTTGGCCTGTCGATGCTAAGCCAAGGTATGGTTAAAATTAGAAAATAATTAATATGTCTTCAATTTTGTCTACTATTCCTAGTTACTTAGAAAAAAGTCGCTAACTAACAAGGGCTTAAGAGCCTTTAAAGACCTTTAATGGCGGAGAGAGAGCAAGTCATCTCCTGGTTTAGGCGCCATTTATCCTGTTAGCTAACGTGTTTAATAGTGTTACAGCCCGATCGGTTCCTTGTCAACGGATCAAAAATGTCTACGGTTTTGTCT
>MDTB01092276.1_pt1 | contig 22378 bp, 24 predicted proteins | sample 811161 | NCBI WGS metagenome assembly MDTB01 (sample SAMN05326650, study PRJNA326480) | marine metagenome | isolation source: seawater | place: Mediterranean Sea | collected 2009 | reverse complement strand
TGACTGGGCGGAAGACGACGAAACCGATGGCTGGCATATCGACCCAAACATGTCATGGGCAGACATGTAAACTTTGACTACACAAAACACAAAAAAATGATAAAACACAAAATCCAAAAAAATGATAAAACATAAAACAAAATAAAAATCCCTTGCTCCCTTTTTTATTTTCTATTTTGTGGTGTAGACTAATATATGTAGTCTAATCATTGATTTCACTAAACTCTATAGAACAAAATTGATTTCTAATTCCACACTAATTGTAGAGTAATTCCTGATTATCAGAACACAAACACTTTCGAAACACTCTCTCAAAACTCTCTCAAAACACAATGCCTGCCACTGCCATTCTTAACACTCTCCCGGTTGCCGCCGATGGTAACGTCGATGTCCCCACCGACGAACTTGACCGCGCACTCCAGAACCTCGAGGTCAAGCAGCGCAAGCCTCGCAAGAACAAGCAGAAGGACCCTAATGCTCCCAAGCGTCCCGCGAGTGCCTACATGCTCTGGTTGAACGAGAACCGCGCATCGATCAAGGACGAACTCCTTACGACCAACCCGGAGGCAAAGATCACAGATGTCACCAAGCGTGCTGGTGAGATTTGGAAGACCCTCACCGATGATGAGAAGGCGTCCTTTCAGACTGCGTCCGAGGAACTTCGCGCCAAGTATCATGAGGCCATGAAGGTCTACAAGCCCAATCATACTGTCGCCAAGAAGTCCACTGCCGTCAAGTATGATGTCGAGGAGACTCCCGATGCCCCCGAGGCGTGGTCTGGTCCCTTCGCCATGAAGTATCTCTACCGCAAGGTCAAGGATGTCGATGGCAAGCATGTTCGCATCCAGAAGAACTTTGCTGCTGCTGTCGAACTCGCCAACAAGATTCTCGCCGATTGGAACAAGGCCAAGCAGGATGATTCGATGCCTGACCACTGGAAGTCTGATGTCCAGCCGTGTGCTGGCATCACCAAGACTTCTACTGGTTACGACCTTCGTCTTGGTCCCGACCTCATGACCACTGCCGATAAGGATGCCAAGGGTGGTATCGCATCCTGGCTCCTCGGTGACCATCAGGCACCCGTTGACGCCGAGGTCCCTCCTCCGGTTGACGCCGAGGTCCCTCCTCCGGTTGACGCCGAGGTCCCTGCTCCCGTTGACGCCGAGGTCCCTGCTCCGGTCCAGGAACCCGTCAAGAAGAAGCGTGGACCCAAGCCCAAGAACAAGAACAAGAACAACGAAGATGCCACAACTAAGAAGAAGAACGTCAAGGTCGTCAAGAAGAAGTCTCCCGAACCCAAGGCAGTTAATGTCGACGAATGTCAGGAGATTGAACTTGACCGCGACGGTGAGGAAGTCACCTACCTCCTCCACGAACACACTGGCATGGTCTACAACACCGACAACCTCTTCAACCCAATCGGTAAGGCCGATGACGAAGGCATCGAATTCTTCTAAACACATACACACATACACACATACTTAAAATCAAATCAAATCAAATAAAAATCAAATAAAAATCAAATAAAAATCAAATAAAAATCAAATAAAAATCAAATAAAAATCAAATAAAAATCCCCCTTGCTACCTTTTTTTGTTAACGTAGAGTAGATATCTAGTAGATTAGTTTTTTATTCACAAAATTGATTACGATATTAGAATATATATTAGTTTAATATACGCTACACTACACTGATTGATATGAATCTTTTACCACATCAAGAAATTGGGGTTGACTTTATACTTGGAAGAGAACCACATCCTAAAATGAAAAGCAAAATATATGGGTCAATCCTGGCAGATGATATGGGATTAGGGAAGACCATTCAAACGATTGCTCTCATTGACCAATCACCAATGAAACGCACACTCCTTTTTTGCCCATCTACTCTTTGTAGTATGTGGGTGGCACAACTTAACCGCTTCGCACCCCATATTAATGTATTTAGATTCTCAGAGAAAAACACTTTAACACAAAACCTAAAAACAGAAGAAAAACAAGTGGTTATTTGTAGTTACGGAATATCATTTCGAAGAACAGAACTTACCGAACACCATTATGATAGGATAGTTTGCGATGAAGCACATCTCTTTCGAAATCAGAAAAGCAAAACATTTATCGGTCTAATGAAACTAAAAGCAACTACAAAACTTGCTCTGACTGGAACACCTATTCAAAACAAAATCGGTGATCTCGCAACGCTGGTTAAGTTCATAATTGGTAATACAATCAAACTTGACTTAAACTTTCTCAAACTTTTTGTCAAACAACGACTTCTAATGAGGAAGATTGAAGATGTCGGAATTGAACTTCCCTCCATTGATGTGAATCATGTTGAACTTAGAGGAGACACTACAAATCATACACTAATCAAATTCACTAACACCTTCCCATATAGACATCACCTTGAAGGTCTTATTCGCAGAAAACAAGCAAGCATCTATCCTCACACTTTGACAAAAGGGTTTCGAGAAGATTATGAACTTGATACATTTAATGTTATGAATTCTAAAGCAAATCATATCATTGAAAAGGTTGTATCGTCTAAAGATAATTGTATCATTTTTACCGAGTATAAAGACGAACTCAAATATATTATTTCAACTCTAAAGTCAAAAAACCCTTCACTTAAAGTTGAGTCTATTTCAGGTGATGTTCCTATGGAAGAACGAGATAATATTACAAAAGACACATCCATCAATGTGCTTGTAATTCAAATAAACACTGCTGGAGTAGGACTTAATCTTCAACACTTTTCAGTAGTCCATTTCACTAACATTCCATGGAACCCATCGGTTACTGACCAAGCAATCGGAAGAATAAAAAGAATCGGACAAGAAAAAGAAATGAAAGTATTTATCTACTCATTAAAAGAATCAATCGATAAGAGAATATCGGAAATTGTTAGAGCGAAAAGAGAGACAATAAACAAATTCTTTAACGAATAAACACAAAAAACAAAATATATTTTTTATTTATATCTTCAATAATCTAGAACTAAATGGAGATGATGATGGCGCTCTAGTTATTATTCTATTTATTTGATCAATTTGTTGGTTCAAATAACGTTCATCATCACTTTTTGTATTTTGAGTTCTATAACCCTCAAATTGTGATGTCTTAACAATAAAAAATGCTACAAAAATGAAAAATACAATTAATATAAGTAAATATTGTTCCATATATATTACACTTTTATTTTTTTACCAATAGTTCATTTGTTCAAAATAATCTTTAGAATTTTCTACCATCGTTGCGTCAAATATGTTGTCACAATCTTCTACTTTACTAAACATTATCTCACTAACATCTCTTAATGGTTTTACCCTTCTATTTACATATTTACCTATACAACTATTCAACTTATTCGATTGTACATCTCTAAGAATTTTTTCACTATTTTCTATTTCAGAAAAATCAATTAGGTCCATCTCCTCCAAAGAACTTTTTGTTGGTGGATTAACACTTGTAGTCTCTGGAGAGACAGTTGTTGTTAACTGGTTAAAACCTTCTTTTCTTGAATAAAAAACTAAAATTATTACAATTAAAAGCACTAATAAATAAACACAAATTAGTAACATATATTATTTATACACATTTTTTTATTAGGCAAAAACTACATTTCCATCAGAAGTAATCTTTCCGATGTCTTCGTAATCTTCGTTGTAAACATTACCGTTATCATCCTTGAAAATTTCACGACCTTCATACACAAACATTTCAAGTTCAACTGAATCACCTTCCTCATCATTTTCTACATCTTGAGCATTCTTTAAAGATGTCATAATTGCCTGCTCAGACGCAAATTGAGTGGCTTTGTAACCAGCAGGTCTTCCCTTCTTCGGGTGAGAATTTTTAGGTGTTTCGCCATGATTACCATCATCAGTTGTTTTGAATTCATTCTTTTCACTATCATCCATCTCAGACCAAATAAGTCCCGCTTTAATCGTAATAAGAGACATCAAGCGTGGTTTCTTCATCTCTTTGCCTTCTTCTTCCTTTTTCTCAATCAACTTATTTAGTTTTTCTAGAGGAAGTGATTTCTTTGTATAGTAATTCCTAATTCCTTCAGTGCTCCAATCACTATATTCATCAAAATCACCAAAATATTCATCCTTAATTTCAGACCGCTTTTCTGAACTCAACCAATTCATAAAATTTGAAGTCTTTCTCGAATTCTTCTTAGAAGAACCCCTTTTTAGAAGTTTAATTTGCTTTTGAAGTTCACCTAACTTTTCTTTAAACTGTTCTGGTGAACATTGAATTCGACCATCATTAATAAGATCGCCAAAAACATCTTCGATTTGTTCGTTGAACATAAGAGTTGATTGTGCCATAATTGTGTGTGTTTCTACAAGAGTATTACTAACATTTTCATTGTAAATTTTAATTTCAATTTTTTGAAATTATCATACCTATAGAATAAAATTAAAAAGATTAATTAACACATGAAAATGCCTTAGTTCCATCTACATTTTGTCCGATATAATTACATGTAGGTGAGGAAGTATTATTTGAATTACTAGACGAATTACTTTTAGAAAATGATGCTTCAAACATAGTTTGATTATTATCGGATTGTGATGAATTATCACATTCAGCCGCTGTAGCTTGTGAAGTTATATAACCACCTCTTTGCCTTCTTTTAGATCTGTTTCTTTTTGATTTTGATTTTTTTAATCGTTGTCGTTTTGATTTTAAACTACCCTTTTTAAATAAATAAAATGGGAATCCACCCCCTTTCTTTATAGACTTCGACTTTGACCGTTTTTTTATTGATTTTGTTTTATATCTTTTCATAGTTGCTCTCATAATACAATATCCATAGATTTTTATTTTTAATACATAAATTTATAATACTCTGAATTTTCTCTAACAGCAATACAAATTGTAGACTCCTTCCCCTCATATATATTCATCATTTTTCTAAACTCAATCCTACCCATTTTTTTTATAAGAATAGAATAATATTTATATTCTGACTCTGTAAATTCTCTATTATCCTCATTATTTACATTCTCTAAATATATATGATAGGCGTGTGCAAAATGAACCGCCTTTATCTTATCACTTGCTGTTCTTAGACTAGGAATATTATTGGGTATTTCTATATAATCTGTTTTTGTAGAAATATTATTTTCTTGTATTCCCTTATCATAACAAATTTGGTTTACTCTGGCATACAAGAGCGCTTCTTCCGCAGTTCGTCCATGACCAATTATAACTTTAGTATAGGGCATAAAGTTTATTTAATTAAAAAATTAAAATTATTTCAAATTCAATTTTATTCAGTTATATAACTAGTCTTAAACGCATCTAACTCTATAATTTCTATATCCAGATTTTTTGCCGTTGTTATCTTTTTTGTTGTAGAATTTTTATCTTCACATATGAGTAAATCTAAATTTTTAGTAATAGTGTTTACAATTTCTATATCATTATCAGATAGATACTTTAATACATCTTTGTCTCTTTTACCGGTTATACAAACCTTTTTATATTTATTAGATGTTTGAACCGCCGATTTTTTAGTGTATTCTAATTTTAAATAAGAATTGTCTTCTAAAAACACTTTAAATTTTTCCAATCCTTCATTAAATTTATTAATTGATTTATCGCTCCAACCCGATAATTTTATAAGTGATTCAAAATTAGGAGTAATAGTTAAAAAGTCTGGAAAATTATTAACAATTTGAATACATCTTTTTATTCCAAACCCATTACCAAAACAAAGGGACCCATCCATAACCTTATCCACTTTTATTGGTTCACTTATCTTAGAATGTATACTATTTATTAATTTAGTTGCCATCTTTTCATCTATTCTATCAAGTTTTATCAAGTCTTCTTTAGTAATTTGTAAAATAGATTTTAGTGACCTGTAACCATTATTAAATAAATGATTCACTATCCCTTCTCCTAAATAATCTATTTCAACTATTTTAATAAATGTTATTATTCTCTTTTTCCTCAAATTATCGTTATCTTCTAATATTACACAATCTATTTTTGTGCCATTCCATTTATAACCACAAATAGGCATTGATGGAATCTGCGCAGGCGATATTATCTCCGTTACAAAAGGAATAATCTCGCCACTTAAAACAACCCTTATAATTGCTCCAGGACCTAAGCAATTATTAAATATGTATGCTCCATTAAATCCAGAACACCTTTCAACATTACTTGAACATAATTTTATAGTGTCAAATACTAATGTTGGTTTTAACACACCATGTTTTGATACATTCCACTCAACTTCCTTTATCTTAGTTAGTTCACCCTTTTGATTAATCTTAAATGCTAAACTATAATCAGGATTACCTTCAGTTGGTAAATCATATTCTTTGTTAGAACTAATAATTATTCCATCAATATCATACTTATAACTATTTCTATACTCCGATAAAAGTTTACCTGGTATCGATTCTAAAACATTACTATCATCTTTGTCTTTTAAATCTATATATAACTTTTCAAACATAACTTTAGTGCTATCAACAAAGTTTAAATCTAAATCTTTTGCCATTACAAACTGGTCTTCAGGAGATATTTTTGGTTCAATTATTTCGAAAAGAGCAAACTCTAAATTATTTAGAGCAACCTTATCTATTTTATTTTTTTTATTTGTTAATCCATTTACCATGCTTCTTGGACATTTAAATACACTTTTAAACGATTCAAAATTAACCTTACTCACTATCATCTCTCCTCTAAAAACCATTTTTGTAATTGATTTCGTTTTCATGTAATTCATAATATTCTGTCTAATATGTAACGGTATAAGTATATCATTTAAAAAATCTAAACGTTTACCTACATCACCATCACCTCTTGTGTATATTGATATCTTAATGCTTCCCGAAACTATTTCCAATATAATTAACGCTGATGTCCCATCTATTTTAGGTGTAACTATAAAATTTGAAATATTACTATTATTATTTTGTTTTTGTATCCACTTTAACAACTCCGATAATGATTTAGTTTTGTTCATACTACCCATATGATAAGGCAATTTACATTTGTTTTTATCATTAATTGAGGCGCCTATATTTGAATATTTTATAGGAGATCGCATATTATAAATATCAACTAATTTATCAAATTCATCGTCGTCTAAAATAGAATTTTCAGTATTGTAATACATATCTGACGCATTTGTTATCACTTTATAAAGAACTTCAATAGAAACGCCCAACGACCATTCTGTCGGATTTTTTTTTAATTTGTTTATAGTATCCATAGATTTGTTCTATATTTAAATCTTTAATTTAGTTCAATTTTTTTATATTATATTATTAATGCCCACCAGAAAAAAAAAAAAATATAGTAAATTTAAATCGGTGAAAAAATCCAAAGAACCTAAAAATAATAAACAAAATGAAAATAGATTTATAAAAACTTTAATTATTGCTAAAAGATATACTGAAGAAATTGATCCTAAATACAACTCCTTTAAAACTAAACCAGAATTTAAAGACTTAGTTAAAAATAATCCAACACTTTATATTGTCAATATGGTTATGTATGATTGTTTTAAAAAGAGTTTATTTGATGAATTATGTCAAGTTAAAAATAAAGAACTTGCCTCGGTATTAAAATACTGTTTTAAACTAGCAACAATAGTTAATACAAAGACAAAATCGGAAAAATATCCTATAATAACCCAATTATGTAATCAAGGATTTAATACTATTTATGATATAATACTTGAAAATACAGAAAGTTTTTTCTTAGTATCATTTGCTTCACATTTATCTACTGAAGGAATAATTAAAGAACCTAACGAGTTTGTTAAAAATTTATCAAAAAATAAATTGTATGAAATGCTTAGAGATAAACTTGTAATAAAAGGTCTACAATTAGTAGATTTATTCACTAGAATAAAACGCTATCAATAATAAAATTGATTTTTAAATATCTCATACTTAAAGATTAAACTTATAGAACTATTAAAATGGCTCAACAACAAGATTACAGTTTTATGCAAAGTGGGAGTGGTATGGCTACTCCTCAGATGAATATAAATGAAAATGAAATACGTCAACTTCTTAGTTTATTTATTTCAAATGCCATAATTAATGCATCAAGATATGCTAAATTATGTAAACGAAATGGTGTTACAAAATCCGATATAAATCTAGGACTTAAATATGAAATGAGAGAGTTTTTCGAAAGGTCTACCCTTAAGGAAGATTTTGAAGAAATTGTTAAAGACTACGAAGACCTTAAAAATGAGGAAGCGGTTATGTATAAAGTAGAATATGTTGACACTAGAACCGGTATTATAACTGAATCTGGTCTTTTTGATGATGAAGACAAGGCGGAAGAATTTATTTGTGAACTTGAACAGACGGATTATTTTACAGAATTTACAATAGTTGAACTCACACAGTCAGATATGATGATGGATGATATGGTAGTTGAGGATGAACTAATTCAAGAATTTACAAAGATAACAACTCAGAATTTGGTCGAAGCATCACAAGAAGATAGACTATTTGTCTCAAAAATTCATAGATATGAATCTGAATGGGAAACTTGGGAACCAGACACGCCTATTAAAGCAATTCTTAAAAATGGCGCTATTAAAATGATGGAAACAAATTTCTAATATTAATATTTGATAAATTTTAAATGTTGAATTTGACTTTAAATTATAAATAAAATAGTTTTATATTTTATATGAATCTTACAATTTATGATAACGTTGCCTATATTATTATTATTTTAATTTTAGTAATCGCTATAGGAATAAAATACTTTTGCGACTATAAATTTGTTTGTAGAAAAGATGCTCAGAAACTTAATTTATAATTCTATAACTTACCAATTATTTTATTTTTTTATTATAAATGCCACGTAAAAAAACCAAATCAAGAACAAAATCTAAATCTAATTCAAGGTCTAAAAAAGCAACCGCAAAAAATAATTCTAAAACATGTCCTCCAGGAATGGAAAAAGTTAATACAAACGAAGATATTATATGTGTAGGAAGATGCCCTCATAGCGGAGGACCAATATATTATAATCCTACACTCGATAAATTAGTTTGTAAATGGCATGGTGCCCAATTTACCAAAAAGGGAAAAGTGTTAAAACCACCAGCGCAATCTAATCTTAAAGTTAAAAAATTATAACTTTATTTAGAATATCTAATTTAATGTAGTGTAGTTATTTGTTTATTTTTTACTATAGATAATTTTCAATAAAATTGATTTATTTATTTATTTGTTAATTAAATTAATTAACCTCACATGTCACAACCAAGTCACATTCCCTTTCGTTCTCTAGAACAATTTAGGTTGGCGCTTATTTCTCAATACTTGGCAACTTTCGTTAGTGATGTGGTAGTTCAAGAAAAGATACATGGTTCCAATATTTCAATTGTAGGTGTGAAAAATGACTCAAATCATTGTGGTTGGGATTTCCATCTTGGTTCTCGGCGCAGATGGATTTCTCCAACCGAAAAGTTTAACAATATCCAGTCACTTTTTAATAATCATCGTGATGAGATAATATATCTATTCAACGAACTATATGAAAAATTCAATAACATGTCTGAAACTAATACTGGATGTGTGCGTCTATATGGGGAGGTTTTTGGAGGGAAATATGGTGGTTCAACCGCTACTGGTGCTATCAAGACCCAACGTGAACCAAATTATGGACCTTCAAACGACTTCGCATTCTTTGATGCATATGTAGATGGTAAGTGTATTCCTATTAATGATTTTATTGAAACTATTCCTAAGTATGGTCTCAAGATTGCGCCGATTATTTATAAAGGACCTCTCGCAGAATTCCTAGAATCATTTGATGTTAATGATTTTAATTCTGTTGTATCGAAGGAGTATTATGGTCTAGACTTTATTGACCAACCTAAGGCAACTGAAGGTGTTGTAATTCGATCAGTTAATCCCGATGCGGCTGGCGAAGAAGCAACTGTTCTAAAATATAAGCAAACTTGGGCAGTTGAAAATCCAAGGGTAAACAAAAAACTATCACAAAAGACTATACCTAATGTTTCTTCACAACTTAGTGATTGTCTAGAAATGATGAACGAAATGAGAATGATCAGTTATAAGAGCAAGAATACTATTGATGAACTCACAAACTCTCGTCTAATTGGAAAACATGTTAAGGACCTTGTCGCAGACACAATGCGTGATGTTATCGAAGAGTTTCCTCCTAACAAATTTCCTGATCTAGACCAACGCAATGTTTCTAGAGAACTGTCAAAGAAGGCATTTCCAATGTTTAAACAATTTGTCGAACGTCTAGGACGCGAGTCTTTGCCCAACGAAAAGCGCTTGTTAATTGTGGCAAATGAAAATAGTCGACTTTGCGCCGAAGTTAATACTTTGAAACTTCGTATTGAAAACCTTAATAAGAATCTTATAAATATGGGTATATAAATAATAAACTATAAACTATAAACTATAAATTTAAACTTTAATAGTGTTGTATTATTTTCTATTAATATTTTAATATGAAAACAATCGATATTTGTGTATTATTAATAGTATTAATTATTTTAATTGTCTACTTTTTCTTAAAACATAATGATAATTCTAGAGTAAATAATGATAAAACTATATTAAATAATGATATTGAAGAATTTAGTAGTTTATACAACTATTCAAAAATGGATTTAAAAGAAGACCATGGTATAGGTATGTTTGGTGGTGATGATGAAGTATTTGTATATAATATAGGATCTACACCTATTGCTGGTCCAGCAGGTGCCGATCAACCAAATAACGCACAAAATCATTCAATGCCAATAATTGGATTCAAACCATCTGAAGTGAAAAAAATTAATAATTTCGAAAAAGCAATCAAGAAAAAAAATGATATTGAATACGTTGATAATAATTTAATGGTTCCACTTTTATATCATGTAACAAAACGATTAACAATTATGATTAAATCACTACAAGATCAAATAAGTGAATGTTGTTATTAATATTTTTATATTTTCTTTATTTATATTAATGAAAAGGATTGTATTAGTTATTCTAGTTTTAATAAATTTGTATATTTTGGGGTTAATTATTTTAAAACATATGGATCATAAAGAACACTTTGATTTAGGTGTTACTACTCCAACCTCTATTACAATACCAGTTATACTTGAAACGGATGTTGAAATTCCAGCAGGAGATGTTACTCAATCAACCTCTATTACAACACAAGTACCAAATAAAATGGAACTTGAAATTCCAGGAGGAGGTTCAATTACATTAAATAATGTCGACAATATTTTCGAAAAATTCTATGAAATTCCATCTTCGGATAATGAAAATTGTGAAAATAATAAAACTTGTTTAGTTGATACAGATTGTAGTTCAAATCAGGAGTGTTCAGATTTATTTAATGAAGGAACATCTAAATGTTATTCATTTATAGAACAGAGATCATTTGATTTAGAAAGTGAAAAACACAGTTATATTTCTTTAGTTAATTCAGATACAAAAACATTTTCATTTGAATTTGGATTTGTTTTAAAGAATGCCGATACAAAAAAATATATTATAACAAGTAAATCAAATTTATGGAATATTTATAATGAGAATAAAGGGTTATTCCTTTCAATTAATGATATGAATGGAACAAATAACGATGTAATAAATATTTCAAATATTCAGTTACAATGTTATAAATTTTATAAAGTGAATATAGTTGTATCACAGAAAAATATATTAGTAAATTTTAACGGGAATACATCATCACATGATGCGTTTTTCAAACTTAAATCGTGTGTAACAAATTTTGATTGCCTAAATTCAGAATGTAATCTTAATAAATGCGTCATGTCAACCGACGAATATTTCTTTGGTAAAATGGGAACCAACTATTATGATATGTTTGTAGGAGCAATATCAATAAAAGAAACACCTTTAGAAAATACAGATGAGTGCCTTTTTCATGGTAAAGATTTTACAAATAAAAAGATTTGTTTAGAAACATGTAAAAGCGACGGATGTGATGAATATTACTGTGATAATGAATGTAGTGAAGTTCCAGTATGTGAATTTGAAACAGTTGGAAGACATAGTATAGATTGTATACAACAATGTATCAAAAATAATGATTGTAGTTCAGAATTTTGTATAGATAAATGCGAAAATTGTGCTCCAAACTGTCCATGGAACAAAAAAACAACTAGTTATGATGAATTTGATTCACAGTATTTTGATCCCGAAGGTAAACCATCTCCTTTAAAATTAACATTAAATACAATATCTACTGATGGAACAAAGGTCAGTGTAAGATGGAGAATGCCATTTGAAGGAAAAGCGCCAATAAAAGGATACATGTCTTATTTATTTAAAACATTTAATAAATCAGAAGGTGTAAAAATTAACAAAATAAGTTTAAAAAATTGTAATGTAACATGTGAATATATTATTAAAGACTTAATTCCTAATGAAACTTATACACTCGGATTAAAATCATATAATGATATTGGATTAAGTAGAACATCTAATTTATTAACGTTTAAAGCAAGTATCACTAATATTAACATGGATTTAAGAATAGAAGATGAAGTGTCCGATAATGATATTGGTGATTTCAACTATTGTAATATAGATAATTAATTATTTTTTTTTATAAATAATCTTTGATTATAATAATAATGTTAACACCTAAATTTACAATTCTAATTTTAATAATATTAATTATTGTTTTCATGTATTTTATTTTTAATACAAAATGTAATTCAAATAAACAAAAAGAACATTTTCAATCAAATTCATTACCTAATTTTATATGTCTTTCAGAAATTAATACTACTTTAGAGAATGATATGGGTGCTCAAATAACAAACCGATATTTAGATGAATTAAGTAAAGATACAATTTTACAGATTAACAACTTTGAAGATCACAATACAAATTATTCAAATAAAGTTAGTTATAATTATAACAATAATTATAATTATAATGACATGGATTACAAAAATAATAGTTTTATGATACAAATAAGTGATAATACTGATACTTATGGTAATTATGGTAATTATGATAATACTGATACTTATGGTAATTATGGTAATTATGATAATTATGATAATTATGATAATTATGATAATTATGATAACCAGGACGGTAATAATTTAAAAATATCATTATCAATGAATAGACATTTAAATGGTAGTTATTATGATTTTAGTTGTAATTATAATAAAAAAATTAATGGCGATAATAATTTTAATAATATTAACGATTTAAAAAAAGAAATAGAAAATATTGAATTAAATGGTAAATGTTCTAATGGTTCAGGTTATTTTAATTCAACAATTAAGATTGGAAACATTTTTAGTGGTAACTCAAATAATACGGTTAAAGATATAGATACTTTTCCACATTTTATTGAAATTAAAAATTCTAGTGATTCTAATTTTAATAATATTTATAGTCATAAGTTTTATCAAAGAAACGTTTATGAATATAATAGATATGAACAAATCACAGATACAACATCAAAAGATTATCATATTAAATTATATTTAAACAATCAAGGAAGTGATGATGGATATATTGAATATAAAGTAGGAACTTCCGATTCAATTGGATATTCCGAGGAAAGCTTTACCGGTATATTCGATAAAGATTTAGATAGTCTTCAAGGAAAACATAAAATAGAATTAGTAAATGATGACAATTTTGAAAAACAAAATATTGAATTTGAAATATATATAATAGATTGCGAAAAACCTGTAGAAATTCCACCTGAAACTCCATCCGCACCATCACCCGAAACTCCTGCCGCACCATCACCCGAAACTCCTGCCGCACCATCACCAGAAACTCCTATCACACCCGCACCAGAAACTCCATCCGCACCTGAACCTCCAAGTCGAACTATAACTATACCTGAAGCATGTAAACCATTTTTATAAGACCCATTTAATACACACAAAAAAAGAGATTGCTTTAATTACTGCTCAGAAAATCAAGGAGACTGTCCTAATATTTTAGATATACTTGATATAATACAATCTGGTGATATTGATCAGTATCTTTAATTTACAAGTAATAATTTATTTAAATAATAACTTATTTTCGAATAAATAAAAATAATTCATTATTTTAATGATTAATATGTCATATATTATTCTTATTTTATTAGTATTAATAATTTTGTTATTAATTTTAATTTTAAAAAAAAAAAAAGATACCTTTCAAGCAAACATAAATTGTGAAAAAATAAATATTTTTAGCGATAATCTAGAATATTGTAAAAAAAAATGCGATGATGATACAAATAATATTTTAGACTACTGTGATATATTTGATTTACTTATTTTGAAATAAAAATTTCTGTATTTATTTTAAGGATGTATTTTAACAAGATACTTGTATTAATTTGTTTATTAATCATTTGTATTATAGTTTTCAAAATGTTAGTAAATAAAAAAACTATTGAAATGTTTAATGATGGCGAGAATAGTGAATTAGAATCAGCTAAGGACAATTGTATTGATGCAGAACCATCAAACCGGGACTACGATAAATGTCAACTATTATGCGACAATTCTAATATGACTAATTACTTACAATTTAAAACCCAAGCGTGTGATATTATTAGTGATTATCAAAACGATACAAACTTATATGGAAATTTATATACTTTGTGTTATGGGAATGGAACTTATGACGAAGATATGTGTAGACAATTATGCGATTATCAAGGTGATTATAAGACAAGCGAAGATTGTTATATGATAAATTTAATAGATACATGTAAAAAAGATGGTGACAAACAATCATGTGTAACATTATGTGAAAATTTTGAAAATAAAGAAGGTTGTAATATAAAGGACTTATTATTAGAGTGTGAAAACGGAAATTCTGGAGCATGTGAAGAAACGTGCTCTGAGTATAATTTCGGTTGTAACACAGATGAAAAGATCCAAATTAGTGTTATATTTCAAAAAAACGTAATAATAAAAGATTTAGAAGGATGGAAAATCGATAGAGGACCTAAACAAGGGCAATTAACCTATAATGAGAATTCATTTGAATATCGATATGTCCATAATTCATCTAATTATCAAGAAGATTCTTTCAGATTAAAAAATGGATTTGATACTAAAACATATACTGTAAAAATTAAAACGCCTGAAATAACCATTACTAATTTTGAAGAAATAGTTCAATATAGAGGCACACTTAGCATTTCCAAAAATAGTAACGAAAAAATAGAAACTGATCCAATATATGGATCACTAAGCGAAACTGATACCAACTTTATATACACACATACTAATAATGACGATAACCAAGACTCATTTTCAATAATAAATGAATTAAATAATAATTTAAGTGAATATAAAATTATTATTGACGGATATACCGCTCCTTATAGTGAAACTGATTATTATAGATTAGAAAATGGTTGTATTGGAATTGATAATGTTCATTTAGGTAATATAGATTCAACTTCTACATTTAACGAATGTGCCGATTATTGTAATAATAATGAATCATGTATAGGATTTGAAATTGCTGATTGTCAAGATATGTCAACTAATACACCTAATTGTTTTGGAAATTGTAGTTTATATTCAGGAAATTCATACAATTATATTACTAAAGAATCATGTGATAGTCACGATGAATTAACGTATATGAAAATAAGAAGTTTACCAAATATTAAGATTACAAAATCAGATTGTGTTATAGATGGAAATTATGAATTAATTAATCATATTAATGATATTGATGATAGACCATCTTGGCACAAAGATAATGAAGTATTTATAGAGTGGACTAACCCTGTAGATACAATATATAAAAACTATAAAAGTTTCTCTAATGTAGGTAAGTGTTGGATAATATTCCACATTGAAAGTTCATCTACAAAACAAATCCTACTTTACACAACCCCAAATGACACCGATTATTTACCACCATTTGATACATCAAAATGGCATAATGCTCCTGATAATGATAATACTACTTGTAATTTATCGTCGACTATAATAGAATATATATTTGGAGATTTCCCAGAAAATGATCCTAATACATCTACTAATCAGAATCAAGAATCAAAAATAACAACTCCAAGCACAAATCAAAATTCTGATCCTGATACTGGTCAACCACCACCTCCACCACCACCTCCACCATCTTCAGAAATTCCTATAACATTTGATTCTTGTGTAGAATTAAATTCATTGTTTCCAAATTTTACTATTCAAGATCTAGATGATATGGTAGAAAGTCCTTATTTTCAAGCGTGTAAAAAATATTGTAAAAATAATATTCCCACAGAAGATGAAATAGACTATTGTAATTTATTAAATATTTTTTCTATCATTGAATAAATTTATTTAATATCTTATTGTTTAAAATATTTAATTTACGTTTTATTTTTTTATACTATTTATATAATGAAAACTAATTTACTTAAATTATTTTGTGTCCTAGTTATTGTAATATTACTTGTTTGGGTTAGTTTTTCAAATAGAGAAACATTTAGTTCTGGAAGTTCTGACGATACGTTATCATTTCAATTTATTGACTTAGAAGGTGGAAACGTATTGAATGAATATACCAATTTTCTTGGATTTAAAGAAATTATTGATCCAAAAGATGCGAATAAAACATTAAAGTGTAACATATTAGATGGGAATTCATCTTTTATTTATAGTAGAAAAAATGCCAAAACAACTACAAATTTTACAGTAGGATTTTACTTTAAACCAGACTCAACTTCCTCGCCGTATAATTATCTTTTTTCAGCAGAGGACGATAATGAAAAAGAAGTTATGAGAGTAGATATTGAAAATGATTTTATTAAAATTGTATATGAAGAAAATGAATTAAAAATACCCAAAGAACTTAATGTTTTAGCAAGTGATGATACTGAATACTCATATTTAGTTTTAAAGGGTGAATTAATTAATGATGAATTTATACCTAAATTAACTATAGTTTACAATGCTAAAAATTATGAAATGTCACTAAAAAATAAAGAGGCACAACAACTAAATGTCAAAAACTTTATTTTTGGAAATAGAAAAACAGAAACTAATGTTGGTAATGGATTTTCCGGTTTAATAGGTAAAATAGTAATTGAAAATGACATAGTTACTTCCGATAAATTATGTGCTGTTTACAATTGTAAATTAACTTGTTTTGAACCCGACGGAACAAAAGATTATGATGGTAATGTTAATGGATGTATTAGTGATTGTATGCGTTCATGTAAAGATATCACAAAATGTCAGAAAATATGCATCAACTGTGAAATCGATAATGCTTTCTGGACTGAAGAAGAAAAGTTACATAACTGTCCTTGGTTAAAGGATATTAAAGTAATGGATCAATCTATACCTGATCCCCCTGTTATTAGAGGATATCCAGGTGATGGTAAAATATTAGTTGAATGGAAAAAACCATTTGATGGACGTTCCGAAATAACTAATTATATAGTTCTTTACTATGAATCCTTTAATAAGAAAAATGGCATAAATGTAAGTATTTCAAGTAAATCTGATTTAGATATTTTAGAATACGAAATTAATAACCTAAAAAATAAAACATATTATGATGTTGAAATTCGCGCCGTAAACTCAAAGGGAATTGGAAAATCGTCAAATATAATTTCAATAGCGCCAGATGGTAATATTGTAACTAATAATAATAGAAATATATTTAATGAATTAGAAGATGATTTACAAAAAGAAGTTGACAAAACTGAAATGAACTTTATGTGCGAAATACACAATTTTGATTCTGTAGGTCATACTCTTGATTACTATGACGAAGATATGACAGATATTAAAAATTATATACAAAAAATTAAATAAGATTTATTTTAGTTTTGTTTGATTTATTTTTGTTTTCTTTTTAGATTAAATATATTTTTAATCTTTGACAATTCACGTTTACATGAATTAGAGTTTACATTTCCAACCGCATTAACACCAGGTGTTCCATGGGAATCAACATTAAATTTATCTCTAAAGAAACCTTCACAATTTGCCGATGGTTTATGCGCTATGTCTGTTCCACTATTTGGATTATTTATTAATTTAATATGGGTCCCATCATTAAATTTATTTGCGTAGAAAGAACATACTTCTGACCCAAAACACGTACACCAAGGTGTTAAATCTGAGTCTTTAGCTGTTCTTTTTTTGTGCGCTTTAAACGCTTTCTTTGCTGCAGTTCCAATAGGATTACCTGAATTATCAGCGTAGTTTCTTGCCTCAGGACCCAACATACAACAAGTATGATGCGTTGAATCATTAAAACAATGACTTGTTGCGCGATAATTTTTAGGTAATCCACATACATTCATTAACTTACCTTTTTTATTTCCCCCTCCAAATTGTTCCCTTTTATTTACGATAAATACATCATATATAGCAATTCCTAATAAACAAAATAATATAACTATCAAAAATATTAATATATAAGACCTATATTTAGAAACCGGTTTCCTTTTTCTGTTTAGTATTACAAGTGAAATTATAAAAATAAAACTAAGCAAAACTGTTAATAGATAATCCATTAATTAATAAATATAAAAAAATATAAACTAAATTATTTATTTTTAGAACTTACTCTTTTCTTTTTTTTCTGTAAATTTTTGTTTTTATTATTACTTCTAGACGTTTTACCTTTTTTAGATTTTTTTACTTTTTTTTTCCCAACTGTAGTTGTTTTAGTAGGAACAGGAGTACTTGTTACACTAAAACGACCAACTTCTTGGGGTAATCCTTTAGAAACTTCTTTTAATTTTCGTTTACAACTTGGTAATTTCTTTCTTCTCATAGAATTTCTAATTAAATTACTATTTGGAGCTATACTTTGATAAACAGATTGTGTTTTATTTACACCAGGTTTTCTTGTAGCTATATTTGTTGCTCTAGTCATATCTGTTAATTGATAACAAAACATAATTTCTTGTAAATTATCTATAAGTTTTTTAGTTAAATTTTGACATGAACCGTGTATATTATCGTTAACACAAAACTCTGGAACGCAGACAGATGTTTCTAATTGTACAATAAGTTCTTGTAAACTATCCTTCATTTGAGCTAAAGGTCTTTGCTCTATATTAGACATTACATTTAAAAATCGGTCTATTGTGGTATTTGTGTCATTTACCTTTTGTTGAATAAAAGTTAGTTCTCTTTTAATTACACTCTTTGAACCAGACTCACATAAACTATTAAGAGTTTTTATCATACCTTCTATTTCCTTTTTATCTCTTTCAAAATCTTTTATTGTTGCCATTAAAATATACTAATATTTTTTTGAAAATTACATTTTGAAAATTATATTTTAAAAATTGATTTATTTATTATCATTTTTTTTTAGTTAATTCATTATGCCAACCTCAAAAACAAAATCTGTATTTATTCACTCCAAAAATACTTCTATTTTAGAAGTAGATTCTATTGAACTTACCCAAGCACAAAAAGCAGCATCATTGTGTTTTAGACGCAAAGATCGATTTGTAGAAAACTATTTTCATGAAAAAGAACTTTTTAGTTTAATTAATATGTTTTTTGGAAATGTATCTATCTTAAATAAAAATGGTCTTACTATTCAGTTTAACAAACTTAAAGAATATGTAGTAAAATATAATCTTGTTGGTCTTATTTTAACAGGAGTAAATAATAAAACATTAGTAAATATGTACACCACAATAAATAATAATACTATTTCTCTTACGATTTCAAGCATTACAAGAACACTTTTACAAAATCATTTTTCTGAAAATGAAATAAATGAACTTTGTATATCTACACCAAATTTCAATATATATTATAAAGAGGATGACGAAATCAACTAACCCAATAAATAAAGAAACTATCAAATTGTGTTCAAAATCTTTAGAAGACCTTGAAATAATTGTCCGTTATGAAGAAAGACCAGTTTTAACAATGATTGTATTATGTATATATAAACCAGATATAGCGTTCATTATGATGGTGTATTTTGTGGCATACCTATTTTTATTTTATGTTTGTTTAGTAAAAGTAATATTAATCTGTAATGAAGGATATTTATACACCTTATCAAAATTATCACCAGAAACAATAGAATTATTACATTTTTTTTATAGCGCTCCTTCAAATATACTAAATTCAATAAAATCTTGGTTTTGATTATTTGTAGGGTTCCTCTAAAAATTCAAAATCATCAGCAAAAGTATTTACGCGTTCTTTTAAATCTGAAATAATTTGTTGAAACTTTTCATTTTCCAATGCTTCCTCTTTAAACTTTGATAAATTTAATCCCGATTTTTCTTGAATTTTAATACAAAGGTCAACACACTCGCAAATGAAACCTCCAACCGTTTCAAAATCCGCTTCTTTAAAACCTCTGGTTGTTAATGCTGGTGTTCCTATTCTAACACCACCTGGATTTAATGCCGATTTATCTCCAAATACAGAATTCTTATTTAATGAGATATCTACTAATTCACAAATAAATTCTAATTTACCGCCACTTATACCTTTATTTTTAAGGTCTATAAGAAGTAAATGATTGTCTGTTCCTCCAGTTACAAGATTAAAACCCTTTTCAATTAAATAATTTGATAATGCCTTAGCGTTCTTTTTAACTTGAATAATATACTCCTTAAATTCAGGTGTATTAACCTCAAATAATTGGGTTGCTAGTGCCGCGATCTGATGATTATGGGGTCCGCCCTGAAGACCAGGAAATACCGCAAAATCTATTTTGGATTCTAAATCTTTTTTGTAGAAAATCATTCCACTACGAGGACCTCTTAACGTTTTATGAGTAGTTGTAGTAACTACATCACATAATTTAAAAGGATTGTTAAACTCGCCGGTTGCCACTAATCCACTAACATGCGCCATATCGCATAACAAAAATGAATTATTTGAATCAGCGATTTTTCTAAACCTTTCGTAATCAAAATCTCTGGGATAAGCGCTAGCACCACAAATAATTAATGCTGGTTTATATGTATTTGCTAATTCTTCTAATTTATCATAATCTATATATCCATCACTTTTTACTTTATAAGGAAATGATTCATAAAAAACTGAAGTCGCCGAAATTTTATTTTTAGCAGTATAGTATCCATGAGTTAAATGACCACCTGACGGAAGGTCTAGTCCCATAATTCTATCATGAGGTTTTAAAAGTCCACTATAAACTGCCATATTTGCCGAACTCCCAGAGTAGGGTTGAACGTTTACACCCCATTTATTTTGGTCTAACTTGTATGCTTCTAATGCTCTCTGTTTACAAAGAGATTCTAACTTATCAACTATTCCACACCCACCATAATATCTATTACCTACCTGACCCTCTGAATATTTATTTGTAAAAACAGATCCCAAACATTCTAATACCGATTTTGAAGTAAAATTTTCTGAAGCGATAAGTTCAAGGCTCCTTTTTTGTCGTATATATTCTTGACGAATAAGAGTATAAACAGTATGGTCAGTTTGTCTGAGCAATCTATTCATTGTGATAAATAATCTCAATATTTTTTTATGTAAATTTAATTAAAATAAAATAATTAGTTAGTTATCGATATATCTGTTAAATTTTAGTTTTGAACCAACTAATGTGTGTTCTAAACCCTGCCATATTGTCTCAACAACTACAATTTCAATATCTACTAAAATATCTGGATTTCTAAGTTTTATAATATCTAAGTCTTGTCTATTACCTTCTGGAACTAATATTTTTTTTACACCAGCATATTTACCTCCATCAATCTTTAATTCTAATCCACCAATTGTATGAACATAACCATTTAGATCAATTTCACCAGTCATAGCTACTTCATTATTTACCGGAATACCCGTAAGAAGAGAAACCATTGCTAAAGTAATTGCTGCTCCAGCAGAAGGTCCATCTTTGGGTGTTGCTGCTTCTGGGCAATGAATGTGTATTCCAAAAGGTTGTGTTTTTTCTTTTTTTATATTAACTAAAATCTTATTTTTAACTGAATCTGGTAGTAAATTCCAAGCAATCGTTTTGGCGCATGTAATACTTTCTTTCATAACATCTCCCTGTTGTCCAGTTATTGTTAATGCCAATTTAGTTTCATTCGGTGTTTTGAATGCTTCAATAATAGTAATACCGCCCATACCAGCTGCGGTAGCAAATAAACCATTAACTAATCCTACTCTTGGAACATAACCAATCATTTTCGGTTGTATTTTTGGTTTATCCTTAAAGAATTCTTCAACATAGTTTATTTCTATAACTTTATTACACGATAAAAATTCGTTAGAATCTTCAGTTGTATCATTGCTACAAGTGCTCATTATACATTCTAAATTGATTTGACGAATTATTTCTAAAACACGCTCCTTTAGTTTCCTAACACCTGCTTCATACGTGTAATTTTTAAT
>MDTB01122601.1_pt1 | contig 22389 bp, 25 predicted proteins | sample 811161 | NCBI WGS metagenome assembly MDTB01 (sample SAMN05326650, study PRJNA326480) | marine metagenome | isolation source: seawater | place: Mediterranean Sea | collected 2009 | reverse complement strand
TTTATTATAAGACTTTATTTTTTTTGCAAAGTTCAGCAAACCCCACTTTTCAATCTTTATTACTTTTCCTGATGTTTTATTGATAATATCATTATATTTCTTTTCCACATTGCTAACTTCATTTGTAGAAAGGTCTTGTTTTGCAACTAAAGTATGTTCGTAAAAGCTCATTTAGTAATCATTTATTGTTTATTTATATAAAGATCGGTTTTATACTATTATAAATAAGTCAATTCAATAGTAATAATGTATAAAAAAAAACAGCTTTATATATGAAAGCCATATTATTTCCAGGACAAGGTTCTCAATTAGTGGGTATGGGGTCTGAATTTTATAACAATTTTGATCAGGTTAAAAAAATATTTAACGAAGCTGATGAAATTCTTAAATTTAGAATTTCAAAAATAATTCTTGAAGGCCCAGAAAATGAGCTGAAATTAACTCAAAATACTCAACCAGCAATTTTAATTGTTAGTTATGCAATTTTTTCTATTTTGAAAAATGAATTTAATTACAAATTTGAAAATATAAAATATTTTGCTGGTCATTCATTAGGTGAGTATAGTGCTTTGCTTTGTTCAAATTCTTTGAGTTTTAAAGATGCTTTATATTTGCTTTTTGAAAGAGGAAAATCTATGCAAGAAGCAGTGCCAGTAGGAAAAGGAGGTATGCTCGCTGTCCTCGGTTCAGAGATAGTGGAAATTAATCAATATATTTCAAAGTTGGAGAGCAAAGGTGTTTGTGAAATTGCTAATGATAATGCTCCAGGACAAACTATTGTAAGCGGAGAATTAAATCTAATAGAAGAACTTCAAAAGACACTTAAAGAAAATAAAAAAAAATCAATTAAGCTGCCCGTAAGTGCACCTTTTCACTGTTCGCTGATGAAAACTGCGGCTAGCAAAATGAAAGATAAAATAAATTCTGTTAATTTTAAAAAACCAAATATTGATATTGTTGCAAATGTAAGTGCTCAAGTAGAGAATGACCCAATTACCATAAAGAAGTTATTATTTGAACAAATTTATTCAAAAGTAAAATGGAGAGAAAGTATTCTTTTTATGTTAAAGAATAATGTAAAAGAATTTATTGAAATAGGTCCAGGCAAAGTTTTAACAGGCCTATCAAAAAGAATTGAACCTAACACAAAGTCCTTTAGTATTAATTCAATTGATGATATTAAAAATATATTAAATGGATCTTAAAAATAGAAAAGTTGTTATTACAGGTGGAACAGGGGGTATAGGCCATAGTCTTATAAAAAAATTCTCTGATCTCGGAGCAGAAATCTTAGCCACTGGGACAAATGATGAAAAATTAGAAAAATTAAAAAAAGAATTTCAAGAAATCAAAATTAAGAAATTTAAATTAGAAAATCATTCAAAAATTGAAGAGTTTATTAATTCTTGCGACGTTGATTTAGGAGGAATTAATATATTAATTAATAATGCTGGTATTACTCAAGATAATCTCTCTATAAGATTGACAGAGGAAAATTGGAAAAAAGTAATTGATATTAATTTAACATCAACTTTTTTAATGTGTAAATATGCAATAAAAAAAATGCTAAAAAACAAAGGTGGAAAAATAATTAATATTACTTCAATAGTTGGACACACAGGTAATTTAGGCCAAGCTAATTATGCAGCTTCAAAAGCTGGTATTATTGGTTTATCAAAAAGCCTTGCAATAGAATATGCTAAAAAAAATATTAACATAAACTGCGTTTCTCCAGGTTTTATTAAAACAGACATGACAGATAAAATTAATGAGGAGTTTAGGAAGATGTTAATTAGTAAAATCCCTTCTGGTGATTTGGGTACAGGGGAAGACGTGTCAAACTGTGTGGCTTTCTTAGCCTCAAATATGTCAAACTACATTACAGGCGAAACAATTCATGTTAATGGTGGTATGTATATGGCTTGACAATCATTAAGAATAATTTAATAAGAAATTAATCATAAATTCTAAAAATAGGTAATTAAATGTCAAAAGATATAAATGCAAAAGTAAAAAAAATAGTAGCTGACCATTTAGGCGTTGAAGAAGAAAAAGTGACTGATGAAGCAAGTTTTATAGATGATTTGGGTGCTGACAGTTTGGACACAGTTGAGTTAGTCATGGCGTTTGAAGAAGAGTTTGGATCAGAAATTTCAGACAGTGAAGCAGAAAAAATCCTAACTGTTGGTGATGCTATTAAATTTATTGAAAGCAAAGCTACTAATTAATTTAAACTTTTATTAAGTTAAAAATGAACAATAAAGATGACTGTATGATGGTTATACTTTCATCGCCTTCTGGTGCTGGAAAAACAACAATAACAAAAAAAATTCAACAAAAATATCAAAACTTTAAAATCTCAGTCTCGCATACGACCAGAAAACCAAGATCAAATGAAATTGAAGGGGTTGATTATTTTTTTTTAAACAAGGATGAGTTTATTAAAAAGATTAATCAAAATGATTTCTATGAGCACGCAAAAATTTTTGACAATTATTATGGAACTTCAAAAAAAGCAGTAAAAGATTTATTGGATTCAAGGCACGATATTTTATTTGATATAGATTGGCAGGGTACTCAACAACTATCAAAGTTTAAAGAATTAAAATTGATTAAGATATTTATATTACCTCCTAATAAAAAAGAACTTGAAAATAGATTAATTCAAAGGAATCAAGACAACAAAGAAGTTGTCATTAAAAGACTTAAAGCCTTTGATATTGATATTAATCATTGGAAAGACTATGACTATATTGTTATTAATGACAATTTAGAAAATTGTTTTAAACAAATAGAAGAAATTATCGAGACTAACAAAAGAAAAAAAATTAATTTATAATTTTTCGTAAAGTTCTGTAATTTTATAATATTGATCCTCAGAAACTTGGTCAGGTCGAATACTAGTTTTAATGTTAAGTAGTTTAGAGATATTTCTTTGATTTTTGAAAATTTTGTTTAAATTTTTATTAATCATTTTTCTTTTGTTTGAAAAAAAAGTTTGCGTAATCATTTCAAGTGTTTCTAAGCTTTTAATTGAATATTTTTTATTAATAATTGGTCGAAAAATTATAACAGTAGATTTTATTTTTGGCTTGGGTTTGAAAGAATTATTTGAAACATCGAAGCTATCAAGAACCTTTAGTCTCCATTTTGATATTACGGTCAATCTACTATAATTTGAGCTTTTAGCTTGTCCAAGAATTCTATTAGCAACCTCTTTTTGAAACATAAGAATTAATCTATTATATTTAGGTGGCCAAGATTTAAATTTTATTAATTTAATTAAAATTTGTGACGCAATATTATACGGAAGATTTCCCACAATAATGGAATTATCTTTTATTTCTTTTTCTAGATTTATATTTAATATATCTTTATTAATAATCTTTGTTTTATTACCGTATAAATTCTGCAAACTTTTTGACAGATTATTATCTTTTTCTATTAAAAGTAAAGATTTAGGATTTCTGTTCAATATTTCAGTTGTTAAGTTTCCAGTACCTGGTCCGATTTCTACAATATTATTATTTTTAATTTTTGAATAATTTAAAATTTTTTTAATTATATTTTTATCTATTAAAAAATTTTGACCTAATGATTTTTTTGCTTTAATCATTTATTGATCTTATTAAAAAAAATTATAGCATTTAATAAACTTTGAGGATTACCTTTATTAAGACCTATTAAATCCACCCCAGTACCATGATCGGGGGACATTCTTATGTATTTTAAACCTAATGTAATATTTATAGCATCAAAATTATACAAAGCTTTAAAAGGAGCTAACACTTGATCATGATACATCCCAACAACAACATCATATTTAAATTTTTTTTGATTGTTGAATATAGTATCAGCAGGAAAAGGTCCCATTATATTAATTTTCTTTTTTTTTAGTTCTCTTATTAAAGGTAATAAAATTTTTACTTCTTCCGAGTTTTTTTTAAATTCACTGTTATGAGGATTTAATCCTAATATTGCTATTTTAGGCTTCTTTTTAAAGTATTTTTTATAAAAATTATTAATTGTATTAATTTTTTTTCTAATTAATTTTTTATTTATTTTTTTTGAAACATTTCTTAAAGCTAAATGTGTAGTTACTGGTGACACTGAAAGGTTTTTATTATATATCAGCATGACTTCCGTGCTTTTTAGATTATTTTGTTTTGCCAAATATTCTGTTACACCAAGATAATTTAAGTTTAAGAATTTTTTATCTATTGGAGCATTAATAAATCCCCCAATTTTTTTATTTATTGATAATTTATGAGCTAAATTTAAACATTTCTTTATATATAAAGCGTTATCTTTTTTATCTACTTTAAAAGCACTTTTATATTTCAACGGAACATCTAAAATTTTTAACGAATTATTAACGCTAATTTTATCTATTGAGAAAATTTTTTTTAAATTAGTTTTAATTTTAATCTTTTTTAATTGTTCTTTAAAAAGATTGTAATTTCCTATTAGAAAAATCTTTTTTTTAATATTTTTATCTAGAGCCTTCCAACTTTTAACTATTATTTCTGAGTTAATACTTTTTGGCTCACCACTAATAATTGCTATTAAATTTTTCATAAAAAATTAATATAAATTTGGCTTTCAGTTCTTGAAAAATGGGACCTTGAAAACAATCTAAGTTTTTCTTCTTTTTTTTGTTTTATAATCTCATTTTTAATTTTTTCTAGATTAACATTTTCAGCTTGTGTTGTTTTTATATCATCTATTTTTAATATTACTGAAGAATCAGAAATTATAATTGGAGGAGTGTATTCTCCCTTATTAATTTTCAATAATTCTTTTGTGTACTGACTATTTAGTGATTTTTCAGAGAACCATCCTATTTCTCCATTATTATCAGCAGATGGAGATATACTAAATTTTTTTGCAGCCAATCCAAAACTTTCCTCTTTTATTACTTTCTTAATTTTTGAAAATATATCCGAGTTATTTGGGGTAGTATAAAATTGTATTTCTGACAACTTGTATTCTTTGGTTACTAAATCTTGTTCAGCTCTTAATTTAATTTCATTTTCAACTTCGATTGCATTAATAGAAATCTGATTTTTATAAAGTGAAAATATTAAACTATTCCACATTAAATCAGTCTTAACTTTATCTATTAAAATATCATAATTAATATTGTTTTGATTAAATAATTTTTTTAAAGAACTCCTATTGACCTGAAAAACTTTTGCAAGATTTAGTATATATTTTTCTAAATCACTAATATTATAGTTTGTTACATTATATTTTTTAATTTCAGATTTTTTAATTGATTTTCTCATTAATTCTTTAATTGCTAAATCTTTAGTTTTATTTATATTTTCTTGATTAAGGGTTTGTTTGTTAATAAATAATATAGTTCTAATTTCATTCTCAATTTCATAAGAAGTTACGATTTCATTTCCAACTTTAACTACAATTGAATTATTTGCCAAAGTTGAATTAATTGGAACAAAATTAAATAAAAATATTATTGATAATAGAAAATATTTTAGTTTCATTTACCTATTGTTGGACTGTTTACTTTTCCAAAGGGTACAATTGTTATAGTAAACATCAAAGAATTGTTTGGCTCAATATCTCTATCAGTATAAAACTCTCTTCTATACGCTATACCAGCTTTTAGACAATCATTGATATAGTCATAGCTTAAATTATAAAATTCAGCTGAGTTTGTTTGTAAGTTTCTTTTTGCAGAAAAACTCAGAGCGGTATTTTGACCTATTTCAAGATCTAAGTCAGATTTAATATATTCTTGATTTCCAATATGTTTTTTTTCTTCTAAATAATTAATGTTGAAGTTTGTTTTTCCGTAAGTAAAGTCAGCACCAATTTCATTGTAATTTAGTTCTTTATAATTCTGATCTATCGAAAAATTGTATGACAAATCTAAATTATCTGTAGCATTATATACTACTTCACCTACAACATCAGAAAATTTTTGATCTAAAGATGTGCTCGAAGGAATATCCATATTTTCTCTCTCACTTATAACTTGACCTGCTGATATAGAAAAATTTTGTCTTCCAAAAGAACCATCTTCATTTAAAATATTGTTTTTAAAATCAAATCCTATTGATGCACTTAAACCATTCTCAATTACATCGATTTCATTAGTTTTTGTAATATCAAATAAATTTGAATAAGAAAGTCTACCATCATCAATATTTCTCATATGTCCGGGTGCGTATCTTAATAAAGTTTTTGGTGTAAGAGAGAATATGCTTTTATTAAACTTGCTATTTTTATACATTCCTAACTTAGACATAAATCCGATCGCGCCAGATATTTCAGTGTTATTTTCATCAGTTTTGTATTTTTCATCATTTGCAGCATTGTAATTTACAGCTTTAAATACTCCTTCAAATTGATTATCAAAACCAAAATTACTTATCCATTTATTAGATTTCCATTTTATATCGTTTACTAATATTTCTGTCTGTTTGTTTACATCATAATTTCTAACTCTTAATTTTGAGGATAGATCAAAAAAACCATAATCGTCATCAGTCAATAAATTTTTTTCAAAATTTAGGTAAGGCAGTAAATATTCATACCTTTTTCTATCTTGAATCTTAGTATTTTCAAAAGCACTTACATTAGCTGCAAAAAAAACATCTTCATTCTCATATGTATAATCAACTGTATTTTCAAGTATGTTTAAATCAGTATTAATTAAAGATGAGTCGATTTCATGAACTTTAAAATAGGTATTATTTGATACTGATTGATAATTGACCTCTAGTTTGCTGTCTTTCGTTTCATCATTAATAAAATTCATTATAAATTGAGAAAATAAATGGGTTCTTGAGCCGGTGGTATTTTTACTAGTTGTTTTTTTGTAACCTTCAGTGTAGCCACCGTCTACTATTAAAAAAGATTTATTAAAATCTTGTCTATATTCTGCTAATAAAAGTGGATTTTCGCCATAGTAAATTTTAGGGGTAAAAGTTAAGTCTTTATCGTTATCTATATTCCAAAAATATGGAATACTAAATCCTGAACCTAAATTTGTACTATTAGTAAATGAAGGAACTAAAAAACCGGATTTTCTTTTTACAGAGGGATCCGGATGAGAAAATTTAGGAAAATAAAAGATTGGGAAATCATAAACTTTCAATATAGCGTTTTTGTAATATATAGTTTTTTTTGAGTTTATATGTTCAATTTTATCAGATTGTAATGACCATGGTGGACATTTTCCATTTTCTCGAATTTTACAGTAAGTAAAAATTCCTTTATTAAAAACACTTTTTTCTTTTGATAGGCTGACAGTATTTGAATAAAATCTTGGTTGATTATTTTTATTTATTTTTAAGTCTTCATCGTTTAATTTCATTTTTACTTCTGAACCAACCATCTTCATTTTTACTTGGTCAATATAAATTTCGGAAAAATTATAAATATTGTTTTTATTATCTATTACCTTAATATTACCTTTTGAAAAAAGAATATTTGTTTTCGTTGAGTAATTAAACATATCAATAAATATTTGATTGTTGTCTATATCAACTACTTTAGTTTTGTTATTTGAATAAATAATTTTTTCTTTATCATCTAAAATAACATCTGAACTAGTAATGACATAATTTTCTGCTGTAATTATTTTTGTTTCACCGCTAGTTTTAAAAAGTTTTTTAATTTTATCATATTTTGCATAATCAGAATAAATTTTATTATTTTTAGCATCAATGGCACTAACATTATTTTCTAATATTACAATTTTGTTATTGTCATTATATTTTATTTCCGAAGAATTTATTTCTAGTTCATTAGCGGTTGAATGAACTGTTAGAAAAAAAGAAATAAATAAAATATATATAAAATTATTTTTCATTTATCTGAATAATCCCTATTGAACAAAACAAACTAACAGCTATTACTGGCATCCAAACAGATAAGACGAGGGGTATTCTCTCTGTTTGACCAAGTGCTATAGAAAGATCTTTGAAATAATATATAACAACACAAGTAATTATAGATATTAATATTAAGTATATATTTTGTGTTTTTTTTAATGAGCTAATAGAGAAAATTGAGGCCAAAACCACCATTAAAAAAAGTAAAACTGGCAAAGAAGCAAATCGATTTACACGTTCATTTAGGACATTATTTGAATAACCTTTGTCATTTAACCTGTTGTAATCTGTAATCAGATCAATAAAAGAAACTGTATTTAAATTTCTGTAAAGAGAGTTTATTTTGTCCAAAGTGTTAACAGAATAAAACTCAAGTTCATTTTCAACTACGGGCTGGTTACTATCGTTTGTAAAATCATAAATTTTTGCATTTTCTAGTATCCAAGGATTTTTCTCTATGTTGGCCTTTTCAGTTTCAATTCTTTTATTTATTCTATTATTATTGCTTATTTCATAAATAGTAACTTCATTTAAAAATTTTTTTTCTAAAGAAATTGCTGTGATTATTCTTGATTGATTGTTTTTTATTTCTTTTATCCAAACCCCATTTTTATTAATAGAAATTAAATGATCTGTGTCCCTCGAAAATTGAGCCTTTTTATCCTCATAATATTTAATCATTATAGAGGTTAAAGGGTTAACAGCAATTAATACAAAATTTCCAAACATAAAAGCTGTAATTGCTAATATTGAAATAATTTTTAAGTTAGAGTAACCAAAAACTTTCACAGATAAAAGATCTGTATTAGATCTTAAATTTGAAAGATAATACATTGAAGCTATAAAAATAATAAAAGGTAAAAGCTCAACAATCAAAGTAGGTACAAAATTTAAAGACAATAAAAGTGGAAGAGCAATAGTTTGATTTAATTCTTTAAAAAATTCAATTTCCTCAAATAAATTTAATAAAACGCCTAAACACATAAAAATTAAAATTGTATTTAAAACAATTTTTAAAAAACCAAAAATTAAATATTTATTAATAACTTTATTCATTTTAAAATTTTCTCCTTTGATAGGGCAGAAGATAAAAGTAAATAAATTAAAGGCATCAGCGCAAAAGGAAAAACAAAATATAAAATAGCATTAAAATCTGAAAAACCGGAAAATCTTACCATTATCTCTGCTAAAACTAATATAAAAAAACTTATGATGAAATAAATATACTTGTTTAAAAAAGAATATTTTTTTTCTTTTTTATAAATAAGAAGAAAGGAAACAATCAATGAAATTAATGGAATATAATTTGGCATTCCTATTCTTCTTGACAATTGTTGAATTACTTCTTTTTTATTCTTAGAGTAAGTGCAGTTTCGTGGATTTATAAAAAAATAAGTTTTATTAAAAAAACAGCTTAGTAAAGATAAAGTAGAAGTCTCTTGAATTTTAGGCAAAGTTATTGTTCTTGTCTTAAATTTATCTACTACTAACTCTGTTTTTGAAAAATCAATATTTTTTACCATTCCCTGCTTGTCCTGAGTCTGAATAAAACCATTAAATAAAACTAATTTATTATTTTTTATCATTCCTTTGTCAGCAATTATCGTTGTATTGCTAGTTTCGCCAGATTCTGAGATTATTGTACTTAAAGAGTTAGACTCGTCTCTAATAAATATATTTTTCATTTCATTGTTATTATTCTTTTCTTCAACATAAAAAGTTATACTTTCAAAGGAGTCGCTAAAATCGTTTGTTTTGATAATAGACGAAATAGACTCTAAGTCTGAATTTTTAAGTAGACTTCTAGATTTATTTAAAGTTGAAGGAGTTACTATTACAGCTAAAAAAATTTGTAAAAATGTTACCAAAAATGCAAGATAAAAGAAAAGTCTTGCAGCTTTAATTTTGCTAAGTCCTACACTCCATAAAATAATAAGTTCATTTTGTCTTTCAAATTTTATAATTGATATCATTAGAGCCAATAAAAAAGATAATGGTATAAACCTGGTGATAATTGTCGATATGTTTAGAAGCGAATAATATAAGTATATTGTTACTGAATAACCATCTTCAACTATTAAATCCAGAAAATTTACTGCTCTTACTGTCCATGCTATAGTAGTAAAAGCAAATAAAATGGTAAAAAATGATTTACTTATTTCAAAAGCAAAGTATTTATATATTTTGTTTTTAAGCATGAAAATTTGATGTATATAATTAATTCAACTTTTAATAAAACTCAACCTAAGATAGTATACTATGACTAAATTTCCATTGAAATCTGATATATTTGATCATATATACCATTCAAATCAATTTAAAGAGCATTTAAAAAATCTATGTCTATTAAAATTAACTATTCAAACAACTTAACTAGCAAATCTTCTGCTAACCTTGTTTTATTCACCACTGAAAAATTCAATATAAGCAATATAAAAAAATATATCTCCGCTGCTGAGTTTTCTTATATTGATGATTTATTGAAAACTAGTGATTTGAAAAAAAATATATTTGTTTTTGAAGTTAATTCTAAAAAAAAAATAGTTTTAATTTCAATCAAAAAAGATTTGAAAAACTTTGATATAGAAAATTTAGGTGCTGAATTCTATGGTCGCGTAAATTACGGAAAGAATACAGAGTATTTTATAAATTCTGACAGTGTTACAAGTAAAGAAAAAAATTTCATAGGCTATTTTCTGCATGGTTTAAAATTAAAATCATACGAATTCAAAAAATATAAAACTAAAAAAGAAACAAGAACTATTTCTATAAATGTTTTGGGAAAAAGAAATAAACCATCAACTCAAAATCAATTGAGATTTAAAGCTTTAGAAGAAGGTACTTTTTATGCTAGAGATTTAGTTTCTGAGCCAGGAAATATTTTGCATCCAGATGAATATGCCAAGAGAATAAACCTTTTAAAAAAAGATGGATTAAAAATAAATATCTATGATGAAAAGAAATTAAAAAAACTTGGTATGAATGCTTTACTTGGAGTTGGAATGGGAAGTATCCGGGGATCATATCTTGTTACGATGGAATGGAATGGAGCAAAAAATAATTCCAAACCTTTAGCGTTTGTTGGAAAAGGAGTTACTTTCGATACTGGTGGTTATTCGTTAAAGCCCGCAAGGTTTATGGAAGACATGACTTATGACATGGCTGGATCTGCCGCTGTAGTTGGTTTAATGAAAAATCTTGCGTTAAGAAAAGCAAAAATTAATGCAGTAGGTGTGGTAGGGCTTGTAGAAAATATGGTAAGCGGAGTTGCACAAAGACCTGGAGATATTGTAAAATCTTATAGTGGTAAGACTATTGAAGTGCTAAATACAGATGCTGAGGGTAGATTAGTTTTAGCTGATGCCTTAACTTTTACAGAAAAAAAATTTAAACCAAAATTTATGATTGATTTAGCAACCTTAACAGGTGCGATCATAGTTAGTTTAGGATCAGAATATGCTGGACTTTTTTCAAATGATGATAGGTTATCCAAACAAATTTTAAATGCAGGTGAAACGGTTGAGGAAAAACTATGGAGAATGCCACTTCATAAAAATTATGATAAACTTATGAATTCTAAAAATGCCGATATGCAAAATATAAATTATGTTGGTGGAGCAGGATCAACAACAGCAGCTCAGTTTTTACAAAGATTTATTTTAAACAAAACTCCATGGGCACATCTCGATATTGCTGGTATGGCATTTTCAAAATATGGTGGTGCTTTAAACTCAGGAGGAGCAACAGGTTTCGGAGTAAGACTGTTAAATCAACTAATTACTGAAAATTATGAGTAATGTAGAACAAACATTATCTATAATTAAACCAGATGCAGTAGAGAGAAATTTGACAGAAGAAATTAAAACTTTCTTTATAAAAAATAATTTAAAAATAGTTGATAGTAAAAAAATTCATATAACTAAAGAAGAAGCATCTGAGTTTTATAAAGTACATCAATCAAAACCCTTTTATGATGATTTATGTGCCTACCTTTCATCTTCGCCTATATTTGTAATGATTTTAGAGGGAAATAACGCTGTTGCATTAAATAGAAAACTTATGGGAGCCACAAATCCTAAAGAGGCAGATGAGAATACAATTAGAAAAATTTACGGAATTTCTATTGATAAAAATACTGTTCACGGATCTGACTCTATAGAAAACGCTAAAAAAGAAATCAATTTTTTTTTTAAAGATTAGATCCTTTAAACAAAGAAAAAATAGCTTCAGAATAAGCCTTGTATTCCTCTTTTTGAACTCTTAATTTTAAACTATTTTCGTTATCATTTTTTTTAATTAAAATTTTTCTTTTCAAAATTATTTTACCACTATCTAATTTTTCATTTACAAAATGGACGGTACATCCTGTATATTTATCTTTAGACTTAATTGCCTTTGCAAAAGTATTTAGCCCTTTATATTTCGGTAGAAGTGAAGGGTGAATATTTATTATCTTACCATCAAAATTTTTTATAAAGTTTTTTGATAAAATTCTCATATATCCAGCTAAACATATTAGTGTAATTTTTCTTTTTTTTAAATCTGCTAAAAGTTTTTTTTCATCAAAACTATTTTTTATTTTATATATTTTTGAACTTATATTATGTAATTTTGCAATTTTTAAACCTTTTGCATTTTTATTACTACTTACGACGAAATTGATTGTAATTGGAAAATTGTAATTCTTTGAACTTTTTATTAAAGCATTTAAATTAGTACCATTACCTGATATAAAAACAGAAGCTTTCTTTTTTACCATATAACTTTATTAAGTATATTTAATTTATTCTTATTTTTTGAAATATTCCCTATCTGATATGGTTGGTAATTTTTAGGAAAAAATTTTTTTATTTTGGCTACATTTTTTTTATTGGCAATAATACAAAATCCAATTCCACAATTAAAAGTTGTCAACATTTCTGAGTCACTGATATTATTTCTTTTAATCCATTTAAAAATATTTAAAACTTTAATTTTTGCAAGATCGATATTAATACTAAGATTATTTGGGATTGATCTTGATAAATTTTCAATTAGTCCTCCTCCTGTTATATGAGCAGCACTATTAATTAAATTATTTTTTGTTAATTTTAAAATTTCTTTAGTGTAAATTTTTGTTGGAGTCAGCATTTGTTTCTTAATTTTTTTTGAAATTGATTTGTTTTTTATAATTGTTCTTATTAAAGAAAAACCATTTGAATGAATTCCACTTGAAGGTATGGCTAAAATAACATTTCCATTTCTGACTCTTTTTTTACTTAAAATTTTCTTTTTTGAGACTATGCCTACAGAAAAACCAGCTAAATCAAATTTGTTGTTTTCATAAACTCCTGGCATCTCCGCTGTTTCACCTCCAATAAGGTTACAGTTTGATATAGAACATCCTTTTAAAATTCCTTTAAGTATTTTTTTGATTTTTATTAATTTAATTTTTCCGACTGCAATATAGTCTAAAAAGAAAAGAGGTTTAGCTCCCTGAACAATTAAATCATTTACACACATTGCAACAAGATCTATGCCTATACTATCTAACTTTTTAAATTTGTTAGCTAATTCAAGTTTAGTGCCCACACCATCAGTGCATGAAACAATTAAGGGGTCTTTGATTTTTATCTTGCTAATGTCAAAAATAGAGCCAAAAGCACCAATATTTTGAAAATTATTTACATTACTCTTTTTTTTGTCATTTTTTTTTGAAATTCTAGCAATGTGTTTAACAAATTTATTAGCAAGATTGATATTAACCCCACTTTTTTTATAACTATTTTTTGTTTTTTCCATTGATAAAATGATAGTTAGTAATTTATGAACAAATTTTATTTATTTACAATTATAATAGTATTTTTATTCAAAACTGGAAATGTTTTTTCAAGTGTAAACGATTTTCATGTTAATAATATTATAGTATCTGGAAATAACAATAACAATTCTCAAGAAAAGTTATTAAATTTAGCTTTTCAAAAAGGCTTCGATAAATTCATTAATAAGTTACTTCTTGAAAAAGATATTAGCGAATTATCTGATACTAAGCTAAGTGTTATCAAAAATTTAATATTTTCGTATCAGATAGTTCCTAATGAAAAAAAATTTAAAAATCGATCTCAAGATGGGAAATTTATAGTTAATTTAGCTTTTGATAGAAAAAAAATCTATAAATTTTTTATTTCTAGAAATATATCTTATGCTGACTTATCGGAAACCTCTCTTACAATCTTTCCTGTTCTATTAGAAAATGAGAGATTATTCTTATATTCTAATAATCCATTTTATAAAAACTGGAACTTAAAAGAAGAAGATTCATTTATTAAATATTCCCTGCCTTTAGAAAATATAGAAGACTTAGAATATTTAAATAATAACAAAAATAATTTAGAATTAATAGATGTAAATAAATTAGAATCAATTTACGAAGATAAAAACTATGTTTTTGTTATAATAAATGACTCTAATAATTCTATCACAGCATTTTTAAAAAGTTCGATTTATGGAAAAAAAATAATTAAAAATATTGAATTAAATCAAGTATTAAATGACAAACAACAAACATATGAACTTGCGACCCAAAAAATAAAAAAAGAAATCACTCAAATATGGAAATCTCAAAATCTAGTGGATGTAGGTTCTCCTTCTTTTCTAAATATATTTTTAGAAATGAATAAAGTGAATGATTTCCATAAATTAAAGACTTCACTAGATAAAATTGATTTAATTGAAAAATATTCAGTAGTAGAATTAAATAAAAATTACGCAAGAATAAAGATAAAATATATTGGAAAAATTGATAAAATAATTAATAAATTTAAAGATCAAAATATTCAAATTGAAAAAAATAACGATGAGTGGAAACTTGAACTAAAATAAATGTCACAATTAACATTTAAATTCCCGTTTAAAACAAATTATTTTGAAGAAGATTTTTATGTTTCTTCAAACAATTTTGCTGCTTATAGACTAATTGAAAGTTGGCCGAAGTGGCCCAGTAATAATATTAATATTTTTGGGCCAAAAGGTTGTGGCAAAACACATTTAGCTAATATATTAAAAAAAAAGATAAGTTCTTTTTTTATAAATTCATTTGAATTAAAAAGCAAAGACTTAGAACTAATAAAAAATAAAAAATGTATAATTATTGATAACTATAAAAATAATATTAATGAGGAAGTTTTATACTCTTTAATAAATCAAACAAATCAACTTGGTCAATTTTTAGTTATAAACTCTGTTGTTCCTATTAAAAAAGAAAGTATTGAACTTAATGATCTAAAATCAAGATTAGAAAGTTTTGTTGATATAGGAATTGACTTACCAACTGACGATTTGATAAGAGTAATTTTAACTAAAGACTTTTCAGACAAACAAGTTAAAATAGATATTAAATTGTTAGAGTATATTTTAAAAAACATAAATAGATCCTATGAGGAGATATTTAAATTTATAGATGACATTGATACTATTTCACTGTCAACAGGCAAAGCTATAAATATAAATCTTGTTAAAAAAGTATTAAAAAATGAATAAATACAGAACACATAATTGTTCAGAGCTTACAGAAAAAGATTCCAAAAAAAATGTAATTTTATCAGGTTGGCTTCACAGAAAAAGGGATCATGGAAATCTTTTATTCATTGATCTAAGAGATAATTTCGGAATTACGCAATGTGTAATTGAAAATAAAAATAAAAATTTTTCTTTATTGGAAAAATTGAGACCAGAGTCTGTATTAACTGTTTTTGGCAAAGTTAAGAAAAGAGAAAAAGAAACAGAGAATCTAGACTTAAAAACAGGTTTAATTGAAGTTGAAATAGAAAAAATAAAAATTTTATCAGAATCAAAAGAATTACCAATGCCAGTATTTGGAGAGCAAGATTATCCAGAGGATATAAGACTTAAATACAGATTTCTAGACTTACGAAGATCAGAGATGCATGAAAACATAGTTTTAAGATCTCAAATTATTTCATTTATAAGAAATGAAATGAATAAATTAAATTTTTTAGAGTTTCAAACTCCTATTCTAACTTCTTCAAGTCCTGAAGGAGCAAGAGATTTTTTAGTTCCAAGTCGGTTAAATCCAGGAAAATTTTATGCTTTACCCCAGGCACCGCAACAATTTAAACAATTAATAATGGTTGCGGGTTTTGATAAATATTTTCAGATAGCGCCATGCTTTAGAGATGAAGATGCTAGAGCAGATCGTAGTCCAGGTGAATTTTATCAATTAGATATTGAAATGTCATTTGTTGAGCAAGAAGATGTGTTTACAGTATTAGAAAAGTTATTAGTAAGTTTATTTAAAAAATTCTCTTCAAAAAAAATATTAAATGTAAAATTTCCAAGGATTCCCTATCAGGAAGCTATGCTAAAATATGGTACAGACAAACCAGACTTAAGAAACCCATTATTGATTTACGATCAAACAACGATATTTGATAGAGAAGATGTTAAATTTGAAATTTTTAAAAAACTTGTAAAATCCGGATCAAAAGTAAGATGTATAGTTACGAAAAATACAAAAAATAAACCTCGGAGTTTTTTTGATAATATCGACAAATGGGCAAAAGAGCAGGGAGCTTCAGGTTTAGCATATTTTACTCTTGAAAAAGATAAAAATATTTCTGCCAAAGGCCCAGTTGGAAAATTTTTCTCTGAAGATGCCCTTAAAGAAATAATGAAAAATACCTCTGCAGAAGTTGGAGATAGTATTTTCTTTGCATGCGGAAAAATTAGAGAAGTTGAGAAAATTTCATCATTAGCTCGAGACAAAATTGCTAAAGAATTAAATTTAATTAATGAAGAAAATTTTGCTTTTTGTTGGATAGTAGACTACCCATTATTTGAAACAGACGAAGTAACAAAAAAAATTAAATTTAGTCATAACCCGTTTTCAATGCCACAAGGTGATATAAATAATATAGATTTTACTAAACCTTTAGAGATTAAAGCTTATCAATATGATATAGTATGTAATGGCATAGAACTCTCTTCAGGTGCAATTAGAAATCATATTCCTGAATTAATGTATAAATTATTTTCAATAGCGGGATATAAAAAGGATCAAGTTGACACAAAATTTAGCGGTATGATTAATGCTCTTAGTTATGGAGCTCCACCCCATGGAGGAATTGCCCCTGGTATAGATAGAATTATAATGCTACTTGCCAATGAAAAAAATATTCGAGAAGTTACACTTTTTCCAATGAATCAGAACGCCCAAGATCTATTGATGAAGGCTCCTTCAGAAGTTGATGAAAGTCAGTTGAAAGAGTTGAATATTAAAAAAGTAGATCCAAAAAAAAGTTAGTTTTTTGATTTAAGGTTGATACGAACATCAGTAAGATCTACCAGTTTTTCCTCGTAGTTGCTTCTTACGAAACCTTTAGAAGTGATATTTTTAACAATTTTTAAAAATTTATCTTCAGTATTATCATTACTCATATCTGTAGTGCTAGCTATTGATGGAGTATGCGCTAATTCTTCCCTTCCTAGATATGAGATAGCCAATTCTCTAAAAACATAGTCTAAAATTGATGAAGCACTTAAAATTCTATCATTCCCCACGACATTGCCAGAGGGTTCGAATTTTGTGTCTATAAAGGCATCAACGTATTCATCAAGTGGAACTCCATATTGTAAACCAAGAGAGATCGCTATTGCAAAGTTGTTCATCATTGCCTTAACTAATTCTCCTTCTTTGTTTGTATCAATAAAAATTTCACCTATTTTTCCGTCATTATACTCTCCGGTGTGCAGATAAACTTTGTGATCTCCAATTTGAGCTTTTTGAATATATCCTTTTCTTCTATCAGGCATTTTAAATCTTTTTTCCACCTGTCCTTTTATTTTATTAGAAATATTAATATTTGCATTTTTTTCACTTTTTGTATTAATTAATTGATCAGCAAGAGATTTAGACATGCTTTCTGTTTTTGGATTACTTTTGGTTGTTTTACCTTTTTCCCCAATTTTTTTTGTTTTTCTATTATTTAATTTGACTTCAATTACTTCGACTTCTCCATCTTTTCTTTGGTCAATTTTGGCCAACTCTTTGTCATTAAGTTCATCTAAAGAATGAACAGTTTTAAAAGTGCAAGTATAATATGTTTCTACGATAAATTTTTTCATAATTTTTTGGATTCTTTAGTAATTAAGATATATATTAAATATATCAGGTGTCTATAATATAATATACACCTTTTAGGTGTGTGGACTTAAAATATGATTAATCCTAAACAAATTTTTATATGGTGGCACAAGCAAACTTTTGGAACTTTTTTAAAAACTTTATTTTTTGGAAAATTGGTTGGGAAGGATGAGTTTGGTAATAAATATTATACAAATAAAAAAAATGAAAGATGGGTTATATATAAAGAAGAAATAGATGCTTCAAAAATTCCTTCAAATTGGTTTTTATGGATGCATCATACTGTGAATGAAAAACCAAAAGAGGAAGAATCTGAGTATTTATGGCAAAAAAAACATTTAGAGAATAAAACTGGAACCGATGAAAGTTATAAACCAAACAAAATATCAAAAAAGAATAACAAATTTAAAAAATATGAAACTTGGAAAAATTAAATTATTTCTAAGTTTTTTAATTATACTGAATATTTCAAACGTGAATTCAGATGATAAAATTTCAACAGTTCCTCTAATTAATTTACAAAACTTAGAACCAAGCTATGAAAGTGAAGACCCAAAAGACTTAGAGGAAAAAACAGATTTAATAATTTTAAAAAATAAAGAAAATTTTAAAGAAAGTAAAAATAAAAATAAAACTGTGAAATTGGTTGGTTTAGATAAAATAACTGCAAAAACTTCTGAAATCAACATACCATTAGGGGATACTAAAAAATTTGGCCTATTACAAATTAAAGCTTTAAAGTGTGGAGAAGTAGAGTCTGTTAACGAAACAAGCAAAGCAGCCTATATTCAAGTTACCGACGTTTCTGATAAAAAAAATGAAAAAGTTTTTGTATTTAATGGATGGACTTTTTCTGCTAATCCATCATTTAAGCCTTTAGATCATCCAGTTTATGATATTTGGTTATTAGGTTGTGAAAATATTTAGAAAAATTTTTCTTTACTAAGCCAGTTAGTATCAAAGTCTGAATTAATAAATTTTTTGTGATTTAGGATTTTTTTATGAAGATCTATAGTTGTAGTAATACCTTCTAAAACAAATTCATCTAACGATCTTAAAGTTCTTTGAATTGCTTCAGTTCTGTTTCTTCCTTTACATATCACTTTAGCTATTAAACTGTCGTAATAAGGAGTAATTTTACATCCTTGAAAGATTGATCCATCTACCCTAGTTCTAAACCCAGAAGGTTGATGACAAACTGAAATTATTCCAGGGCTTGGTTGAAAATTTAAAGCAGGATTTTCTGCATTAATTCTACATTCAATTGAGTGTCCTCTTGGGTTAATATCCTCTTGTTTGAGAGCTGTTTCACCAGAGAATGCAATCCATATCTGTTCTTTTACAATGTCAATTCCTGTTTGAACTTCTGTAACAGGATGTTCAACTTGAACTCTAGTATTCATCTCTAAGAAAAAAAATTTTCCATTTTCATAGATAAATTCGACAGTACCAGCACCTTCGTAACCAATTTTTTCAACCATTTTCACAGTTTTATCAAGTAAATCTTTTCTTTGTTCTTCTGTTAAAACTGGGCTAGGTGTTTCTTCTATTAATTTCTGATGTCTTCTTTGAACAGAACAATCTCTTTCTCCTAAATGAACAGTTCTATTTTTTCCTGACATTATTTGAACTTCTATGTGTCTTGGGTTTTTAAAGTATTTTTCAATATATAAATCATCATTTCCAAAATATTTTTTAGCTTCATTTTTTGCAGTGATAAAAAGTGTCTCCAATTTATTTTCTGCATCTACTACTTTCATGCCTTTTCCTCCGCCACCAGCAGCTGCTTTAATTAAAACTGGGTATCCAATTTTTTTACATAAAATTTTTGCTTCCTCAAAAGATTTAATGCTACCCTCAGAACCCTCAATAACTGGTAAACCATTTTCTTTTGCAATTTTTTTAGCTTGAATTTTGTCGCCCATATTTGCAATAAGCTTAGAACTCGGTCCAATAAATTTAATTCCATGTTTCGTTACAATTTCTGCGAATTTTGAATTTTCAGATAAAAAACCGTAACCTGGATGTATTGCCTCTGCATTAGTCAAATCCACAGCAGACATTAATGAAGAAATGTTTAAATAACTATTTTGTGGTTGGTGTGAACCAATACACACACTCTCGTCAGCAAGTCTTACATGCATAGATTCTGCGTCAACATCAGAATGCACCGCAACAGTTCCAATACCCCATTCTTTACAAGCTCTAATTATTCTAACAGCAATTTCACCTCTATTAGCTATTAAAACTTTTTTAAACATTTTTTAAATTTATTTAAGAATTACTAAACTTTGACCAAATTCAACAGCTTGACCATCGCTTACTAATATTTTTTTTACTACTCCATCGCTAGTAGAAGGAACATGGTTCATAGTTTTCATTGCCTCTACAATCATTACAGTTTGACCTTTTTTTATTTTATCTCCAATTTCTATGAATTTTTTTGCCCCTGGTTCTGGCGCTAGATAAGCCGTGCCAATAATTGGTGATTTGACTCTTGTTCCTTCGTCTTCACCTGATAAAACTGCTTTATTGTTTGATACGACAGTATTTGATTTGCTTTCTATTATTCCTTTTGCAGTTCTCGAAACTTTAATTTTTTTATCACCATCTCTATATTCAAGTTCAGTTAACTTGAATTCTTCCAAGTGATCTACAAGTTCTTTTATTAATTTTTTATCTATTTTCATTTTTTTAAAATATTATTTATTGCTTCTAAAGCCATGATATAACCTTTTTCTCCTAAACCACAAATAATACCTGTAGCCAAACTACTAATCAAAGAATTATGCCTAAATTTTTCTCTTTTGTAAATGTTTGTTATGTGTAATTCAATAATTGGAACTTTTATTATTGCTAGGGCGTCCCTAATTGAAACTGAGGTATGTGTATAACCTCCTGCATTGATTATAATACCATTATATTTATTTCTGGCATCTTGAATGGTATTAATTATTTCTCCCTCTACATTTGACTGAAAAAAAATCACTTCTATGTTGTTTTTCTCTGCATATTTCAAACAGTCAGCCTCAATATTTTTTAGAGAAATGCTACCATATTTCTCTTTTTCTCTTTCACCTAGCAGGTTAAGATTAGGACCATTAATAACAATAATTTTATTTTTCATTGTTTTGATATAGAATAAGTAATTAGCTTAAATATGGCAAAAATACAATTAAATGGTAAAAAAATAAGTTTAAAACAAAAGCTTTCTATATTTGATTTGCTCAAAAAGTATAAATTAGACAAAAAAAAGGTAGCAATAGAATTAAATGGATTAATTATAAATAAAATAAATTATAAAAAAAAGATAATTAAAAATAATGACAAAATTGAAGTAGTTCATTTCATTGGAGGTGGATAAATTATGAAAAAAGATTTATTTAAAATTGCAAATCAAATTTTAAAATCAAGACTTATAGTTGGAACTGGTAAGTATAAAAATTTAAAAGAAACTGCAAAAGCTGTAAAAGCCTCAGGAGCAGATATGGTCACAGTAGCTGTAAGGCGAGTGAATATTTTAGATAAAAAAAAACCATTATTGATGGACTATTTAAATCCAAAAAAAATTAAATATCTACCTAACACCGCTGGTTGTTTTAATTCTATTGAAGCACTTAGGACCTTGCGACTCGCGAGAGAAATGGGAGGATGGAAAATGGTTAAGTTAGAAGTCTTGGGAGATAAAAAAACCCTTTATCCAGATATGATAGAAACAATTAAATCTACAAGAACATTAGTTAAGGAAGGTTTTAAGGTATTAGTTTACTGTACAGATGACCCATTGTTAGCAAAAAAATTGGAGGACGAAGGCGCTTCAGCTATAATGCCTTTAGCCTCACCGATTGGTTCGGGCTTAGGTATACAAAATAAAATAAATATTTCATTGATAATTAAACAATCAAAAGTTCCAGTTATAATAGATGCTGGCATAGGTACTGCTTCAGATGCTGCTATTGCAATGGAGTTAGGTTGTGATGGAGTTTTAGTTAATAGCGCAATTTCTAATGCTAAAAAACCAATTATTATGGCCAATTCATTTAAAAATGCAGTAATAGCTGGAAGGCAATCTTTTATTGCAGGCCGAATGAAAAAAAATTATTTTGCATCAGCAAGTAGTCCTAAAACTGGTTTGATTTAGCAATTTTCTTTTTTTTTTGTCTTACCCACAATGTTCTTGGAGTCTTATTTTTCTTTTTAGAAATTTTTTTATCCGTTTCATTTTTTATTTTTTTTGTGGGAGAAATTGAGTTTTTAGACTTAAGCTTTTTTTTAAGATCTTTATCTTTTTCCTTATTTATTTCAATTTTATTTAAATTTTCTACTTTATTTACGATTTTTTTGTTTTTATTTAATAGATTAATTGCATATTCAGGAACTATA
>MDTB01222514.1_pt1 | contig 22392 bp, 21 predicted proteins | sample 811161 | NCBI WGS metagenome assembly MDTB01 (sample SAMN05326650, study PRJNA326480) | marine metagenome | isolation source: seawater | place: Mediterranean Sea | collected 2009 | reverse complement strand
GGATGCATATTTCACTCACGCGGCAATTTGCTGCCTTTTTTAAGATTGCACGGTTGACAGGCCGCAACAATGTTTTCCCAGTTCGTCCCCCCGCCAAGCGCGCGCGGGATAACGTGGTCAAAAGTTAGGTCATGCGTTTTATATTCATCGCCGCAATATTGACACGACCAACGATCGCGCAAAAATAAGTTAAACCGCGTAAAAACAGGCTGGCGGCTATGCGAGATATAATCCTTTAGCACTAAAACACTCGGCAATTTCATTTGATCCGTTGGTGAATGCACCATGCGGTCATATTCAGAAATCACATGGACTGAGCCACGAAAAATGGCCTTAACTGCTTCCTGCCAAGGCCATATAGATAAAGGGAAATAACTTAAAGGACGGTAATCTGCATTCAAAATAAGTGCGGGGCATTGTTCCAAGGGTGTATTAAACCCTACCTCCCGCATAGTCATTCGGGTAAGTGTCCGGTGGTCGCCTCTGCCATGCTCTGTGTCTGCCATGCCCCAGCCTCCTATGTTTGATGCTATATAGGACGCTACTCAACCTATACTACATAGCCATCATATCAGATTCTCTGCCCCTCCTCACGCACTTGTTGATAGCTTTGTGGATAGAAAAAGCATGAAACTGCTAATATACTGAATTATAACATATTTTCACTGTGGATACAAAATTTTCAGCCTGTGGGTAAAGCTGCATCGCAGCACGAACCAAGCCTTAATAAAGCACTTTCTTAAGGAATATCAGTCCATTAGCTACGCCATCTTGGTCAATGCCGTGACCTAAACCAGGGGTTATGTGACCTTCAATACTGTAGCCCGCGCCCTGCAAAAAGGCATGGGCTTGTTCAAACATCTCAACGGGCACAACCTCATCAGCATTGCCGTGACGCAGCGAAATAGGGAATTTTTTAAACTTATCTGGCGCATCCAAAATTGACTGCCCATCTAACAAAGCGCCAGAATACCCCATAACGCCCGCAAAGACTTCCTCATGACGCGGCGCGACATATAAGGACATCATTGTCCCCTGTGAAAAGCCAACAAGCGCAATTTTATCATACGAAACGCCAAAACTCTCGACGCATTGCGCGATAAAATCATTCAAAAGCGGCACGGCCTGCTGAATATTCGCAATCATAATATCTTCACGACGGTTTTCTAATGAAAACCACTGAAAGCCAAAGCCGCCCATTTCACAAGGAAACGGGGCATCAGGTGAAATAAACAGCGTATCAGGCATATCCCCCGCCCATTCCGGCGCAAGCGAGATAAGATCTTGACCGTTTGAGCCATAACCATGCAGTAAAATCACTAAGCTTTTTGGCGCTTTTTCATTACCGTGTTTATAAAAATTGAGACTTTGTTCTGACATGAGAATACCTATCGCTGCATCATTGACCTAATGGCGCTATATTACACAAACGTCCCCCATTTTTCTATAGGGTACGGTAATCTATTAACGATGAATATTGGAAAGAGATCATAAAATTACGGCGCAGATGTTAAGTAACCTGCCGTATTGACGCTCGCCGATGTATCCATCCTGTTCAGCGCGCTAATTTCATCGGCGCTTAACGCTCGGTTATAAATGCGCACATCTTCAATAACGCCGTCATACAGCAAGTTTGCTCCCGAATACGCCCCCAAATAAGCACTTTGAGCGCCGCCCGACGTTAATGTTCCTGCGACCACATTCCCATCTTGCACACCATTTGTATAAGCCCTGAATGTCGCCCCATCAAATGTTAAAGCCGACTTTAAAAACTCGCCTGACGCGATTGTCGTATCCCCCAAGAACTGGGTACCCGTATTCTGCGTAAAGTAAGTAATATTATCATCACCACCAACCGCCAGAGCCAGCGAAGACGAACCGCTGCTTTGGCGTATGCTTATTAAACGATTTGCAAGGCTTGCTGTATCTATACTATCTGGAGTATGAACAAACCAAAGCGTTATTGGAGCATTGACTGAGGGAATATATAAATTACTCAGCCCCAAATCTACAGCATGCCTCTCCGCTGGATTATCTAAGCTTAATCCTTGACGTAGCGTAGCATTAACGACATTGCTTTCGCTTAGCCCGCTTAGAAGTGAAGCATCTCGCCCTTGCCCCGATCGATCATATGCCGTTGTGCTATTCACCCATTCTGAATCAAATGTCCAATGCCCTGCTAAGCCCTCATTGATCGGTGCACCATAGTAAATTTGCGGGCGTATGCCTATACTTTGATCATCAGTATCCGCGCCGCTTGCTTGCCCCCACCAGTTATATTTTGCAGAAATCTCTCGGCCATCATATTCCACTGCGAGATCTTCTAGCGTATTCCCCATAAGAACATTATGGCCTGATGAGCCAAGGCTTCCACCACCTAAATCGACATCAAAAGTGTTATTTGTATCATCATAAACCGCGATACCATGCTGCGTATTATTGATCGCGACAGCTTGTTCTACTTTTGCAGATACGCTGCCACCATTTTCGCCATGCGCGTATATACCAAAACGGTTATTTGTTGTTGTAACATTCTTGATCGTCACATTTTCAGCTGTGCTATTCGCGCCCGCTGCACTAACGACAATACCATCGCGCGAAGCGCCATCAACGCTAACGCCCGTAACCACCACGTCATTTGCGCTTACACTTATTCCATCGCCATTTACGTTAATGTTCGTAATCACCGGCGCACTGGTCGCTGCTGCCAATAGGATTGATTTAGGAGCAAGCCCATTTTCTGTTGTGAAGCCACTGGCATCAAACACGAAATCAACACCTGAGCCAATAAGGAGCTGCCCTGTTTTATCTAAAACAATGCCTTGATCCTGCTTTGTGGATGTACCATCTCCTTTACGCACATAAATAATGGCATGCTCACCTGCCGCCACCTGCGCAGCAGCCAATGTATCAAAAGGCTTTTCTGCCGACCCATCTCCGCCTGCTGTCGCGGTATTATCAACTGTAATAATCGTTTGACTCTGGCCTGTTGCGGTATTTTTCACGGCAACGCGCTCCCCGCTATTCACAACCTTATCTGCGGTAACAATATCAATATCCCGCTCTGGGCTTTCATCTAACCTTGCACGCAAACCTTCAGCCCGATAACTTTTCTTATGCCCAAAAGGAAAACGAATAGTCGCTTCTAAGAAACCCTGCGAGCCACGCTCATCGTCTTTTTGAAAGCGTGCGCCAATTTGAACATTTTGCGAGATATCGGCGGTAAAGCGCGTGCGCCAACCAGTAATGCGCTCTGTATTATCGCTGTTAAAATAATAGCCACCACCATAGACGCGCAGGCTATCTGTATATTTTACAACGCCATCAGAAAATTGACCAAGTTCTACACCAAGCTCAAGGTCCAATCCGTGTTGCGGCTCCTCAATTAAAGTTGCATCTGTATCGACATAAATGCCTGTGCCTATAATTTCAGGGCCCTTGGGGTTCGCATTTGGGATGATATATGTTTCTTTACTTGATAAAGGGATATAGCCATTCAAACGAAAATCCAGATTCTCACCAAGCCATTCTGTTCCGAGCGTCGCTTGGTTAAAATGCGACCCGCGGGCGCTGATACGTCGGTCAAACCAAGCATTGGCACCACTAATACCATCGCCAAGAATAGGAATCTTCGTAATGTGACGATAGCCAACACCTAAATTACCTTCACGATTTTCTTGGTCATCCCCCATCATACGGAGCGATCCATAAAGCACGTTATCTAGGCTCTCACCTTGTGCAAAAGGCACCCAAAATTCACTCATCAGGATTGAGCGTTCACTGCCATAGCGCCAATTTGTTTCAGCGCGACCAACAAGAGGCTGCTCCGCCGCTTTTGCAGAGGCCGAGATCAAAGCTAATATAGAAATGGATAATAAACCGAAGCGCATAAATATGAAACAATCCCCTAATACCTAAATACTAGAATAAACATATAGGTGAGGTAGTCAATTTAGAAAAAATTTAGACCACAAGATGTCTTACACATAAGGCTTTATCGCGGATGCTTAACCAGTAAACCTGCGGATATTTCACGGTTGATGTTAATAATGCTATCAAGCTTATCAATGTCCTTGCTGCTTATCACTTCCATTTCACGTTTAAAAATGAAATTGGCAAGATTTATAATATTGTTGCGCAGCGCTTGTGGGCGTTTTTCTAGTGCTTCTTCTGGCTTTTCAACCGCCGCATCATAAAAAAGCAGCCAAATATTACGGTTATAAAGCAGGCAATCTGAAAGGATTTCTTCCTTATCAAGGCCTTTCCATTTTTCATCATCTGCCCAATGTGCCTTAATATCTTCCAAAGCATTGGCTGATTTAACAAGGACCCGCGCTTCTATTTCGCGTTGATCATTGGGTAGGCTATGGGCATTTTTACTATACGCGCCCGCGGCATCTGCATATGGTTTATTGTTACTCATCGGCTTTACGCGCTTTCTGTGGTGGCTGGGGCTTGCTCGACATTTTCTTGACCTGCCGCTTTATCCATCAACTCTTTTTCAAACGCCATTAATTCTTTGGCCTGCTTCATCGCTTTGTAAAAGTTTTCTTTTAAGATGAAATTGGTGATGTTAATAAAGAATAATGCCGTTGATGGCGCAGCCTTCTTAATTGCATCCGCTTCTTTATAGAACTGGTCAAAATAAAGCTCTGGCTTGCGCGCCAAATACATACATTGAATAAGGAAATATATGCGCTCACAAGGCGTATAAGCCTCGTCTTCCTGCATCACATCTTTTTCTCTTAATATGGGCGCGTCGCCTGCGATGTGCATACGTGTGCGCTGTTTATCATTGGTGATAACAGCCTCGCCAATTAGAATTTTTTCGTGGGGTTTTAAGTCTATTACAAGTGCCATGAGATTCTCTCCTATGCTATTTTCGTCTTTGTTCTTTTTTACTTCTTTATTCTAAAGATCAAAGACGGGCATTCTGCCTGTTTCTTTACGTCACATACCATTATAGCACAGTCAATATGCATAAAAAAATGGGTAATTTTTGCCTATAGCAGATTGCCGCAGCTAAAAACGCAAAAACGCCCTTATTTTCAATCAATAAGGGCGTTTCGAGCAATCTTTAATCCATATAAAATACGCTTATGCAGCGATTTTCAATGGGCCTTTTGCGATTAGGCTTTCAACAAAAGCCCAGTTCACCATGTTTTCAAGGAAAGATTCCACGAATTTAGGGCGTGCATTGCGGTAATCAATGTAATAAGCGTGTTCCCAAACATCACATGTCAAAAGCGGTGTTTTGTTTTCTGTGAACGGAACGCCCGCATTTGATGTGCTAACAAGCTCAAGCTTACCGCTTTCGTTATCCATCACGAGCCAGCCCCAACCGGAGCCAAATTGGCCAACGCACAAAGCAACGAATTTTTCTTGGAACGCATCATAGCTACCAAAAGCTTCGTCAATTTTAGCTGCTAAAGATGCGCTTAATGCGCCCTTGCCGCCTTCAGGGCTCAGACAGTTCCAGAAAAAGCTGTGATTCCAGTGCTGCGCTGCATTGTTGAACAAACCTGTTTTTGCAGGGTCATTCGCCGCTGCAATAACGATTTCTTCCAAGCTCTTACCTTCAAGGCCGCTTCCTGCAAGCAAGTCATTACCCTTCGCAACGTAGGCTGCGTGGTGTTTGTCGTGGTGATATTCAAAAGTCTCTTTGCTCATATGTGGCTCAAGCGCATCATAGGCAAACGGTAATTGTGGCAATTCAAATGTCATGCTGTGGTGTCCTTTAAATTTTAACATTGTCAAAAATATGCGAATAAGGATACATTGCCATGTAAATTTGACAAGGGCAAAGCCAAAAGAAACATATAAATATGCGTAAAAATCACAGCCAAGACATTGTATCCGCCCATGACCAGCCACGCTATACCATCAGCCTGTTTGCCAAAACCATTGAAATGAAGCAAGCGCTATGGGCGCTTTATGCCTTTAACTACGAAGTCGCCAAAACGCGCGAAATTGTCAGTGACACCACGCTCGGCCTTATTCGCCTGACATGGTGGCGCGAAGCGTTAAACATGATATACGGCAAGCCAACTGAACAAAAACGCAGCCTTGATGACCATCCAATATTGCCCGAACTGGCGCGCGCAATTAAAAGCTTCGCGCTCCCCTATAATCTATTCAATGAATTACTTTTAGGGCGCGAATTTGATTTGGAAGACCTACAGCCTGATACATTAGATGGATTAATAACCTATATTAAAAACACGAACGGCCCATTACTAAAACTCGCCTGCCTAATTAGCAATGATGATATAGCTGAAGATAACCTAATCGCCCTCGCATGCGCTAATGGCCTAAGCGGCATATTGCACGCCATCCCATTTCATGCGCAACATAACATCGCTATGCTCCCTGCTAGCCATGTTAGTAAAAACGATATTTTCAGTGCAAATTTAACCACGTTAACGCCATGCATAACAGACATCACCCAAAGCGCATCTGAGCGACTTTCAAAAATACCGCACCCTTCAAAAGGTATATGCCGCGCACTGTATAAGTTGACGCAGCTAGAGTTAAACCACATCAAAAAATGCGCATTTAACGTGCGTGACGCTAAATACCAACAAAAAATCCCATTTCTAGCCTTCAGAATAGCATTTTAACAGTTTCGGCAATGTCGCTTTATTTAAGCACGCGCCAAAGTAACCAATTTCGCCATATTGGGCGCTGAATAGTTTTGCAATTCTTGAACCGTATCATCATCAACGAACGTCAAGTCTAGGTTAGATGCAGCAATATTTTCATGCGCTATACGGTAGGCAGCGCTTGCAAAAACCTCTGCCATACCAATTACCCCATAAAATCGTCCGTCCGCTGTTGCGGTAGCAGCTTCAGCTGCAAGCATATGAGATTCTTCCACTGTAAGGGATGCTTCGATGATTTTTAGCGCATCATTCTCAATGGCATCTATAAAGGCGTCACATAGATTAACTATATTTGAGTCAGACATTTTCTTTCTCCCTGTCGAATACATTATGTAATAACAGGACTATAACTATAAAATTAAGTTGCACAAGAAAAATTAATACAAACCCTATGGTTTCATGCTTATCAAACTATATAACAGGAGTGCCAACGCAACCAATTTCGCCATATTGGGCGCATATTGTGTCCGGAATCCCTGCGCTGTGCCCATATCCGTACGTGCGACATCAATAAAGGAAGCCGCTTCATTTTCACGTCATAAGCCCAAACGGAGCCCTGCGTATCACTCACCCAAGAAATAACGTTTCACGATTTTGCCGTCTTCGAGTTCAAAGACTAACGGCACGCCTGTTGGCATTTCGGCGGCGTTAATGCTTTCGGGTGTTTCCGCGCCGAGGATGATTAATGTGGCGCGCAGGGAATTACCATGCGCAGCCATTAATACGGTTTCGCCTCTATCAAGACAGGGCTGAATCTCGCGCTCAAAATATGGTCGGACGCGTTTTTCAACAACGTCTTTTAGGCACTCGCCTCCTGGCGGCGGTACGTCATAGCTGCGGCGCCAAATATGGACTTGTTCATCGCCGTATTTTTGGCGGGTTTCATCTTTATTGAGGCCAGTTAAATCGCCGTAATCACGTTCACGCAAATCATCATGGCGTGTCATTTTTGCAAAAAGTTCTTCTTGCCCCGCTTCTTTAAGCGCGATTTGTGCTGTGCGGTTGGCGCGAATTTGTGTTGACGAGAAGACATGATCCACTTTAATGCCCGCTTTTTTCAGCAAAGCGCCAGCTTCCTTGGCTTCGGCTTCTCCGTTTGCGGTGAGGTCTACATCTTTGAATCCTGTGAAACGATTCTCTAGATTCCACTGTGACTGTCCGTGACGGAGAAGGATTAGTTTTTGGCTCATAATAGACCTCTATTTTACGAAAGTTAGAATCGATAATAACATACGGAAAAATATAGCATTTCTATAAAGAATATAAAAAACAATTTCTTAGCAAAACTCTTTGACAAAAGCCCCTATAAATGCGAAATATACGTCATGGAAAAGGTTTTATTTTGAATAGTTACGGTTGACGGCTGACGGCAGCGAGGTCTTTCTCCCCGCACACACACAAGAAATCTTCTGCTGTCGTCAGCTGTCCACCGAAGCACATCATCAAAAAAATCTTTTTCATTACAATACGTTAAACTATGAAAAGGAAAAACTATATGTTTAATATCTACCGCAAAGAAATTGACTTTGCAGGACAAAAGCTTGTCCTAGAAACCGGTAAAGTTGCCCGTCAAGCAGATGGCTGCGTGATTGCAACTTTGGGCGGTACATCCGTCCTTTGTGCCGTAACAGGCAGAAAATCAGTGGCTGATGGCCAAGATTTCTTCCCTCTTTCTGTACATTATGTTGAAAAAGCATACGCAGCAGGCAAAATTCCTGGTGGTTTCTTCAAGCGTGAAGGTCGCCCTTCTGAAAAAGAAACACTCACATCGCGCCTTATTGACCGCCCAATCCGCCCATTATTCCCTAAAGGCTTCCTTAACGAAGTTCAGGTTGTATGTACTGTTGTTTCACACGACATGATCAACGACCCTGATATGGTCGCAATGATTGGCGCATCTGCCGCGCTGACAATTTCTGGCATGCCGTTTATGGGTCCAATCGCGGGTACGCGCGTTGGCTATAAAGACGGCGAATTCATGCTTAACCCAACAATTGAAGAAATGCTAGAAAGCGACCTTGACTTGGTTGTTGCAGGTACGCAAGAAGGCGTATTGATGGTTGAATCTGAAGCTGAACAGCTTTCAGAAGACATCATGCTTGACGCTGTAATGTTCGGCTGGAGAGGTTTCCAACCTGTTATTGACGCGATCATCGATCTTGCTGAAATGGCAGCCAAAGAACCATGGGATCTTAAAGAAGAAGACCCTGCAATCAAAAAACTTGGTGAAGACCTTAAAGCTGAATTCGCTGCGCCTTTGGCAGAAGCTTATAAAGAGCAAATCAAACTGTCTCGTCAGGAAAAAGTTAGCGCATTGCGTGAACAGGCTGTTGAGAAATTCACTGACGCTGAAGCTGGCATTGGCCCAGAAGTCGTTACATCGAAATTCAAATCAGCAGAAGCTGACGTTGTACGTGGTCAAATCATCAAAACTGGCGGCCGTATTGATGGTCGTAAAACAGTTGATGTTCGCCCAATTGTTGCTGAAGTTGGTATCTTGCCACGTGCGCATGGCTCCGCCTTGTTCACACGCGGTGAAACACAGGCGCTTGTTGTTGCAACGCTTGGCACAGGTACAGATGAACAAATGATTGACGCGCTTGCTGGTGAATATAAAGAAAGCTTCATGCTTCACTATAATTTCCCTCCCTACTCAGTTGGTGAATGTGGCCGTATGGGCGCAACAGGTCGCCGCGAAATTGGTCATGGTAAGTTAGCATGGCGTGCACTGCACCCACTTTTGCCAACGGCAGAAGACTTCCCATACACAATCCGCGCAGTCTCAGAGATTACTGAATCTAACGGTTCATCATCTATGGCAACTGTTTGTGGTACATCACTTGCGCTTATGGATGCGGGCGTTCCGCTTACTGCGCCTGTTGCAGGTATCGCAATGGGTCTGATTAAAGAAGACGAAGACTTTGCTGTTCTTTCTGACATTCTTGGTGATGAAGATCACCTTGGTGACATGGACTTTAAAGTTGCGGGTACAAGCGACGGCATTACATCACTTCAAATGGATATTAAAATTACATCCATCACTGAAGAGATTATGAAGATCGCTCTTGGCCAAGCAAAAGACGGTCGTCTTTATATTCTTGATGAAATGGAGAAAGCAATTTCTTCAGCGCGTAGCGGCCTTTCTGAGTTTGCACCACAAATTCAGACAATATCAATTCCGACGGACAAGATCCGTGACGTAATTGGTACAGGCGGTAAAGTTATTCGTGAAATCATCGAAACAACTGGCGCAAAAATCGACATCGAAGATGATGGCACAATTAAAATTGCCGCCTCTGATGGCGCAGCCATTGAAAAAGCCATTGGCATTATCCGCGGTATTACCGATGACCCAGAAGTTGGCGCGATCTACGAAGGTAAAGTCGTAAAAGTTGTTGATTTTGGTGCATTTGTTAACTTCATGAACCGTGACGGCCTTGTTCACATCTCTGAGCTTGAAAACCGCCGCGTTGCGAAAGTTACTGACGTAATCAACGAAGGCGACGCAGTCAAAGTTGTTCTTCTCAACGTTGACGACCGCGGTAAATACAAGCTTTCAATGAAGCGTGTTGACCAAGAAACAGGAAAAATGATTGAAGAGCCTAAGCGCGAAGATAACAGCCCTGAAGAAGCGGCTGGCTAAGCTTTAAACCTGTTAAGAACAAAGAAAAGGCCGCGGATTATTCTGCGGCCTTTTTATTTATCTAAGTTTCAAACGCCACAGGCTTAATGGATAATGTTTGAGGCTTCCTTACGATAAGCCGAAGGTGATTGGCCGGTAATCTCTTTAAATACACGGTTAAAAGTCGCGATAGAACTAAACCCCGCCTCCTGCGCAATATCTTTAATTGGCGCGCCCGTTTGCGCAATTAACACTGCGGCATCCTGCACGCGGTAGCTGTTAATCAATTGCGGCACAGATTTATTATAATGCGTACTAACAAGGCGCGAGAGCAGTCCTTCTGATATTTTCAGTTCCTGTGCAAGCTCGGTTCGGGTCAGGCTCGCCTCCTGATAAACTTTTTCAACATCAAACAATGCGATCAAACGCGCGACGATATCCAGCTCCTCAGCATTCAGCGCCTGTTTAGCACCGTCATCAGAGCGGCGCTGCTCACTCTGTGCCACAAAGAAAGCCTGCGGGTAGATACGAAATAAGCTTGTCGAGGCAAGATAGACAAAGACATTCGTTACAATCAAACGCAGCATATCCCAAATATTTGCCTGAAAAGCACCAAGGCTTTCCAAAAACAGCCCTGCGATGAATAACACATTAAAAAATATCAGCGCCATTGAAAGCCAGTAACGATCCGCCCCTGCATTAGCTTTGTTATCATAAAGCTGCGTGAGCAAATCACGCTTCACCCAAAGACCAAGTAAGGTAATTGCACCAAACACAATGCTCAATATCGGCAGATATTCAAGATATACGCCATCATTATAACGGCTATCATAAGCAAAGGCCGCTAAGAGAATAACAGGCAGCAACAAAAAACTATAATACGCAATATGCGGATAACGAGGAGAGCGTGCGAGCTGTACGATAAGCAGGACACTTAATGCCGGCACACTTGCCCATAAGAAAAACGCCGCCCAGTGAAAAATATGATAATATTCAGGTATAAAAACTTCTGCGAATTCCGCATAAAACGCGCTGCCCATCACAGAGAAATACAGCACAGGAATCACCGCATGCGCAATATGCCCTGAACGAAAAGCCATATAGACAAGGACAGAAACAGACTGCACAAGCCCAATCAGCGCAAGAAGTTCAAATAGCGAAAAACGTAAATTTTCAATCATCGTAATCCTGTTACAAGCTAACGATTAAGGTTTGGGGCATAAAGGATGCAGCTTTGCTTCTTCTTTATCCAAAATCCGCGAACACAAATAGTCTACCATGAAATTAACTTCATTGGGGTGCATATCATCAACACCTTCGCGCAGCATTGCCATTGTTAATTCATAAGCCGATTGTTTATCACCCTGCTCCAATAAAATAAAAGCTGGCATATTCTTCGCCCAGCTTGGCAGAGCGATCCCCTTATTTTGGAGTGCGGAAAGTTCATGCGCCATGGATAGCGCTAAATCTAAATCTTCTTGCTTGTGACGGGCCAAATAAATGGCGCTAACCAGCCAGCGCCATTTCTTATAGTTTGCCGCTTCACGCAGGCCCACTTTACGCAAATATGCAATAGGCCCATCAAGCTGATCAGGGTTATCTGTTGCCGAGAAATAATATGCCACCAACATCGGTACAAAGTTTGATTTTGGGTCTAAATTATCAAGAACAGCAAACCATTTCGTCAATAAATCATAATTAAGATCACGCAGCGGTGTTGTGCGACCGCCAACATCGCCCATGTTTTGTAACATAATGGCGTATGACCGATAGGCAAACTGCTTGTCTCCAAGCGTTATACCTGCACTGCTCTGCGCACTTGGAGGCGGCGGCACATCTAACCACAACGGACGGTAATCACGCGTCACTGCCCAAAAAGACAACTGTAATAGGAAAAAGCCAATTAAGGACAGGCTGACCATGCGAAAAGACGTAATCATCAGCGCTCCTTATTTAAAATTCACGGCGGATTAAATCAAAAATCGCGGCAAATAACAATACAGGGATACACACGATGCCATGCGCAATAGACAGCAAGCTTTGCTGGACATCATTAACGCCATAAACCAGCCAGCTTGTCTGTGTAAGTAAATCTAAGCGCGGCATGAACATGGAAATGCCATTAAATATAACGCTCAAAAAATCTGCCGCAGGAATAGTTGTATCCGTTTGCGAAATACCTAATAATTGTCCCATCATTCGCGTAAAGACATAAAAGCCAATCGTACATAAAGCGCTGCCTGATGCGCTGGTAATCACCATAGAAAAGAACAGCGCAGCATTAGTAATGATAAGCAGTTCAACCGCAAGGCTAGCCGCCCATATATAGAGAGAAAGATCCATTGCCGCGCTGCCCGAAGCCACAATAGCCGTGATAGCCAAACCCGCGAAACACAGCGCCACAAGCGACAAAGCAAAAGCAATAGAAAGCACAAAGCTAACCCGTGATATTGGCCGCGATAGCAAATATTCAATTTCGCGATTATCAAACAGGCGCCGTATATAAAAACAGGTAAAAAGGATCAGCCCTATAACAGCAAATAAACGCAGGCTGCCCGCAATAAAAACCGATGCAAAAATATCTTTTTCAGAAATAACCGCGCTTGATAGAAAAAATGACATGCATATAGAAAGCACAAAAGTGACCGCTACAATCCAAATTAAACGGTCACGACGCGCGGCTTTTAACGTATAGCCAACTAAAGGAAGAGATAAAGCCATCTATTCTAAGCACTCCTTACCAGTGCATACTTGATAAATTAAAGCTTAACTGGGCGACGGTCTTGAGAGAACATGCGGTAGAAGTCTTTATCCGTATTATGAATAGTGTCACGCGCATCTTCAACAATGGTCGCTTTCAAGAAGATAATAAGCTCAGTCTTACTGATGCTGTCATTATGGTTCTTGAACAGACTGCCAAGTAACGGCAATTCGCCAAGCACAGGGACTGAGTTTTCAGTCGACACTGTACGGTCTTCAAGAAGCCCACCAAGAATAGCAACGTCACCTGATGGTACGCTAATCACAGAATCCATTTCCTGAACGCTTACGACAGGAACACGTGAAGTAATACCTGTAACGTTTGCGCCAGCAGCTTCTGCTTGCGCTGCAGAAAGAAGAACACCAGGATCTTCTACAAAGCTTTCAATGCGGGTAATTGTCGGACGTACTGACATTGAAATATCACGCTTAACCAAATCAATAGATGGCATCACGTTAATCAACACACCTTCAGGCACAGTTCTAATTTGCGAGTCTGTTTCAACTTGCGTTACACCTTCATCTGTCGTGGTATCAATATCAATTTCAAAATAAACACTGTTTTCTGCAACGTTCAAGACAGCAGCTTGGTTATTAAGAACGGTCAGACGCGGACTTGCTAAAGCGTGGACAGTACCAAAACGCGCAATAGCATCAACAACAGTACTTAAGTCATTACCTGTGTAGCCGATTTGAAAATTCGATGCGCTTGCAGGGTTCAAGGCTGTACGCACTGTACCGCCTGTTGTATCAAAGCCCATAGTAAGCTCGCCAGAAAGCATCCCACCAACAACATTCCAATCAATCCCCGCTGAGAATTCATCGGTAAGCGTTACTTGCAAGACTTTCGCCTCGATCAGAACTTGCGATGTAATCGAACGGCGGAGTTCAGAGAGATAGTTTTCAACTTCCGCATGCTGTTTTTCGTTTGCAAATATTGAAATCAAGCCAGCTTGCTTATTCAGTGTAAAGCTCGGTGTAAAGCTAACTGCATTCGCGGTTGCCGCCGAAGACGGTAAAGACTGAATGCGCAATACTGGCGCAGGGCGCTGCGCTTCGAACTCAGCGGCACTTAATTCTGCGCTTGGGTTTGCGCCAACGCTTTCCGCTGAAACAGGTGCGATGACTGGAGGCTGCGTGCTTTGTGATACGTTTAACGCAGGGTCAGAATCTGTACGCAGGGTATTATTTGTAGAATTCGCGTCAAGCAACTGCGCAAGGCTCTCATCCAAATTTTCCCAGAAATCAGAGACAGAATCTGATGTTACGCCAAATGTAGAACCTGTATTTGCGCCCTCACCCGAGACAACAGAGACATCCGTTGACATGGATGATTTACTTTCACGTACAAGGTTTAAATAATCAATTTTATAGTTTTTAGAATATGGCGTATCCAACTCAACGCGTAATGTATTGTCTTCGATAACATAACGCAGACCAGCAATATCAGAAATACGGTCAATCACAGTATCTAGCGGCTTATTGCGCGCGGTAAAAATAATTGAACCGCTAATGCGTGGATCAAGTTCAATATCGTAGCCAGCTTCCTTCGCAACCTCAAACAAAGCATCACGCAACGGAACATTTTGGTTTAAGGATACTGAAACAATCGGCATTGGTGTAAATTCGCGGGCATCTTCCATCACATAGCTTGAAAGCTCCGGAACGCCTGCGTCTAATTCATCAGGCAACTCAACTTCGCGCGGTGCCATTGCATCTTTATATGCTTGCGAGTCAAGATTAGTGCTTCTATCCATTTTGGTATAGTTATTTGCAAGATCACACCCGCTTAAACCGAGTAACGCTGTTGTTACAACCAAAGTTAACTTTGTAAAAGAATGCTTTTTTAAAGACATATGGAGACCCACTTTTTTTATGTACAGAAAGACAAAACGCCAATCTTGAAAATTAGCTATAAGATATGATTCGCTAAATTATAGAGAATCAACCTTTACATTTTGCTTCTTTTTAACGCTTTACGCAAGCAAAGAAATCCGTATTTAACAGTAAATATAAAACAATTTATGCGCGTATTTTTAATCTGACATTTTAAGACGGGATGTATCTAAGTTAGCCAGCCCCACATCTGTATTACCTAAGCGCATCTGCTGGATCTTTAAACGCACATCATTTGGCGTATCAGAATGCGCAACAGCTACATCTTCTGAAATCAATCCACGGCTGTATAAGTTCAACAATGACTGGTCAAATGTACACATGCCCATATTAATGTTCTGACCAATAACTTCAGGGATTTTTGAAACCTTATTCTGCTCAATCAAGTCTTTGATCAAGCCCTCATTAATAAGAATCTCCATCGCAACCGTCATGCCACCGCTAACCGTTGGCACAAGGCGCTGCGATATAATCGCGCGCAAATTCATGGCAATAGAGGCCCTAATTTGATCATGACGGTCTTCGGGAAACATATTTACTATGCGCTCAATCCCTTGATACGAATTATTCGTATGCAATGTTGATAAACATAAATGCCCAGTCTCTGCCGTTGCTAAGGCCTGCTCCATAACTTCACGGTCACGCGCCTCACCAACCAAAACAACATCGGGGCGCTGACGTAAAGCATTTTTAAGCGCGACAGCATATGTTTCAGTATCTACACCAACCTCACGCTGTGTCACCACGCACTTTTGATGTTCATGGTAATATTCAATAGGATCTTCAATTGTAATGATATGCCCTGGTTTTGCCGCATTACGATGATTAAGCATAGCCGCCAAAGTCGTCGACTTACCAGAACCTGTCATACCAGTGACCAAAATCAGGCCGCGCTTTGTCATCGCAAGATCTTTTAACAGAGCAGGAATTTGTAACTCTTCAAAGCTTGGGATTTGTGTTTTCACCCGGCGAATAACAAGGCCTGGCGACTGCTTCTGACGAAATACATTTAAACGAAAACGCCCATACTTACCCATATCAAGCGACGTATTAAGCTCCATATCCGTTTCGTATTCGCGGCGCTGGCGGTTAGTCAGCACCATGCCTAGGATCTCGTTCAAATCCTTAACATCAAGATTCGTCGTCGAAATATTAATTATACGATCATCTACACGTATAGCAGGCGGAAAGCCTTCGGTGAGATACAAATCACTAGCATCTCGCTCCGCCATCTCCTTAAGATAAGTAAATATAATAGGAACGCTCAAAATGAATAACCTTCTTCTGCTGCCGCTTTACCTTCACTATTGTCATCAGAAGCAGCCTCGCCGCCACCTGAAGCTGCAGCCGCCTCTGGTTCATCATCTTCAAATTCTGATTCGTCATCAGACGCTTTAAGGAGTGCGCGGCGCGCTTCACGCTTAGAAATAATGCCGCCGTCAGACAAGTTTTTAATAGCCTCTTCCATCGTCACCATGCCATAGCGCGCGCCAGTTTGCATCATCGAATACATTTGCGCAATTTGGTTTTCACGAATAAGGTTTCGTACCGCATTCGTCCCAACCAAAATTTCAAATGCGCCAACACGCCCGCCATTATCGGCGCGTTTCAAAAGTGTCTGCGCGACAACCCCCTGCAACGAGCCTGAAAGCATCGCTCGCACCATTTCTTTATCACCAGATTCAAACACATCGATAATACGGTCAATGGTTTTTGCCGCTGAGTTCGCGTGCAGCGTACCAAACACCAAATGGCCTGTTTCAGCAGCTGTCAACGCAAGTGAAATTGTTTCATGGTCACGCATCTCACCAACCAGAATAACATCAGGGTCTTCACGTAGCGCAGATTTAAGCGCGCGACTAAAACTATGTGTATCCGTACCAACCTCACGGTGATTAACCAAAGACTTCTGCGACGTATGGAAAAACTCCACCGGATCTTCAACCGTAAGAATATGCTTACTCGTTGTCTGGTTAATATGATTAATCATAGATGCAAGCGTCGTTGATTTACCTGAACCAGTAGGCCCTGTAATTAAGACAATGCCTTTTTCAAGCTCCGCAAAACGTTTCATCACTGGGGGAAGCTCAAGTTCCTCCATTGTCGGGATGTCAGAAGGAATACTACGGAACACTGCCGCTGAGCCCTCTCGCGTGGTAAACGCATTAACACGGAAACGCGCTTTTTCACCAAACGATATCGCGAAATCTATTTCAAGTTCTTTTTCATACTCTGCGCGCTGTTCTTCGGTCATAATCGAGAAAAGCATCGTACGAATATCATCGCTCGCCAGCGCATCCATTTTCACGCGCTTCATTTCACCATACACACGCACGATAGGCGGTTGATTCGCACTAATATGCAGATCCGATGCATTATTCTGCATAGAAAAAGCCAGAAGCTGAGTAATATCCAAGGTATATCTCCTTATAAAAGATGTCTCACAGATGAGCGAGTAACGGGTACGCCAATGCGCATATACTAGAGTATCATATTTTTATAGTGTAAAAACTCTATTAATGAAAAAGAATATTCAGCCATAAAAATACAACATAATTGTATCTTTAAAAATATAACACAATCCTAAAGAAATGATAAGAGATGGGCCAAAAGGGAAAATGGCATCTTTATGCTTCAGCCGCATATAACCGCCATGCAAAACGCCAAGCCCGCCGGCAAGCATCATAAAAGCTGGTAAAACAGAAATGCCGAGCCACACACCAGCCGCCGCAAAGAACTTCACATCACCTAGCCCCAAAGCATCTTTTTTCAATATTTTCGAAAAAACAAAACCAATAAGCAAGGCCACCGCGGCATATATGGCACTATGCAGCGCTATATTTTGCACGACCACCAAAACATCCTGCGTATTAGAGAAAACAAACTGCGCAGCCGCGCCCAAACACCACAACGCCGCGACCAACATGTTAGGCAATATGTAATGTTCCAAGTCAATGGCGATTAACGATAACAAGACGGGTATGGTAGCGACATATAATAGCGTCGAAGCGCTCAGCCCGTAATAAAAAAGCGCCGCAAATGTCAGCAATATGCTCATACACTCAACCAAGAAATATGAACGCCCATAAGCCGCGCCGCAATGCCTGCAGCGCCCCTTAAGAAACAAATACGAAACCATCGGTATCAAATCAAGAAAGCCAAGCTGATGATTACAGCGCAAACAATATGAACGCGCCGCGCCGTCACCGTTACCGCCTTGCTTTGATTTAGCACCAAACGCAATCGGTATATTGCGGGGCAACCTGTATATCATTGCCGTTGCAAAACTACCAAAAAGCCCCCCCAACAAAATGGAGAGGCTAATAAGAATAAATAAATCCACAAGCTGAAGACTTAACATTAACGCCTACATACCACGCAAACGCGCCAAGCGGTCATAAATAACTTCGCGCTTAATCTGCCCCGCACGCCCAACAGAATCAATTTCCAATGCACGCTCATAATGACCAATGGCCTTTTTATAGTTTTTATTGCGGTCATAAATAACAGCTAGATTATAATAATGCTTTGCATTATCAGGCTCTATAGATGTCGCGATACCAACATAACGCTCTGCACTATCATAATTATGCAGACCTGCCTCAGCAAGCCCCATCTGCGCGGCGATAGCTGCATTACCAGGGTGCTTTTCATAGAGGTCTTTAAGGCGCTCTAACGCCACGGCTGGATATTGTTTTGATACTAAACCTAGTAAATTCACCAACACTTTAGGGTTTTTTGGCGCGAGATCTAAAAGCTTTTCATAGGCCTGTATCGCTTTTTCTTCATTACCTGTCATCTGCAAGGCAATAGCACGCCCCATCAAGATTCGTTGATCTCGAGGATTTTTACTATAAAGCTCTTCAAACATATGAAGTGCTGAGCTGTAACGGCGAAGGTCTAGCGCACGCTGCGCCGCGACAAAACGTGAATCCGCACCGCCAGCCGCATCCAGACGGTCAACAATAATTAATTTTTGCGCAGGGTCTTTAATCGGATCTGCTTTTGACGGTGTCGACAAATCTGATGTCGTCACACCACGGTCAGAACTGTAATATTTTTCTTCTAAACTGTAATCATTCGCAGCTTCAACATTGCCTTCACTTTCGCCGACAACTTTTTTAACAACATCCGCTGGCACAACGGCTTTTGCAACATTTTGCGCTACAGGCATAGGAATAGATGGCAAGGACTCCATATTCTCATCGCTTTGCACAGCGACACTATCAACCGCACCAGTATTCATCACGGGGACAGGCGCATCAACAGCAGGCACGTCATTGCCGCCGCCAAGCTCCGGAAAATCAGGTATTTCTGCAGAGTCAACAGATTCAAAGCTTGCCTCAGCAGGCATCGCCATCTCTGGCGCTTCAATTTCTGGCATGCGCGGCGTCTCGGCATCAGCCACAGCATCTTCATCTGTATTAATGTCGGATAAATCAAAATCGATATCGCCTGCAGCGTCATCGCTTGTCTGCGCTTCATCCAAATCGGGCATTGAAATTTCTGTTACATTTTCAACTACAGGAGGCGCTAAAAAATCAGCTTCCGTTTGCGCGAAGCCATCTGAACTCATACCAAGCCCCGAAACACCGACAAGACTTACAACTGCACAACTAAGAAATAATTTATTAATATTCATTGGATAACTCACTAAACGTGGGAGGATCTGAAAAGACCGCTATTGATAATGTTAGTGTACAATAAGATAGCCACCCTGCCAAGCGTATAAATACGCAGGCGCGCCCTTATTGTATAAATACAGACCTTAACGGTTATGGAGGACGAGATTCATAAATGCGCGTTCCAGACTATCCGCGCCAGAGCTTTTTACAAAATCCTCAGCCAAACCAAAAAAATATACGCCACCACCATCTATGATAGCAATTTTGTCGCATATTTCTTCCATATCGGACAAGACATGACTACTAATCAGAAAAGATGCGCCCTTTTCTTTTTCTGCCTTTATTAAATCCTTCACCAAGCTACGTGAAAAAGGGTCTAGCCCGCTCATTGGCTCATCAAGGATCATCAAAGAGCAGCCTGTCATTACAGTCGCAAGCAAGCCTATTTTCTGGCGCATCCCTTTCGAGTAAGACGAAACCCGCTGATCAAGAAATTTCATGTCAAAGGCCATATCATGCACAGCAAGTCGCACAGCATCACGATCAACTTTACGCCCATAAACTTTCAATGAAAAATCTATGAATTCATAGCCTGTAAGGAAAGCCGGCGGTTCAAATTTTTCTGGCAAATAAGCAAGACCATTACTATATTCGCCTGCGCCTTCTCCATGATCAACATCCATAGAAAACCCGCCAGACTTCTTTTTACGTAGCCCCAGCAGCGTTTTAATCAACGTTGTCTTACCCGCGCCATTCAAACCGATCAGGCCGACCGTCTCCCCACGCATTAAACACAAATCCACAGCCGTAAGCACATCCGTTTTCGGATAGCCCACACATAAATTTTCAGTTTTTAAAATTACAGAAGCCATAACAACACTTACTTCATCTTAACCAGGGAAAAACAAACGCGCATCTAAGTTAAAACTTTGGTTCGGGCGCAGCTTGATAGGGAAAATTGTATTCGTTCCTTTATCAAACCACTTCAACCTGACAAAATCAGCATGAACTTGAATATCAAGAATCTCATCCGGCAAGCTGTTTGGCGTAATGCGTAGCTCGTTCAAGTAAATAGACCAGCTATCCTTAGCACTATAAACAATGCCGCCTAAAATTAGATTACGGCGCGCCCGTATTTCACGCGATGCACCAAAATTACCTGCCTGGCCGCTGCCGGGGATACGCGCTTCAAAACCACGGCGCGCCTCTTGGATTAAGGCATATTCCATTAAGTTATAAAACAAGGACTTCATCACAGGCTTCTCATAGACAATTTCGTCTGCATCATCAAACTCAGAAACGATAGATTGCAACATAATATTAAAGTCACTCGTTGCTTTTTCTTGATCCGTTTTGAGCTCCAACAAATTAGGCAGGACAATCTCTTCCATATTAACAGGCTGCACCCGTTTCGATTGAAAATCGCCTTCATCAAGAAAGCTCGGTGTGCTATCAAAACTCGACTGCGCGAAACATGGCGCTGACAACATCGCAACACTGACAAGAACGCCGCAAAGCACTGCCATAAACGTATTTTTTTCTGCTTTATATAAATATCTCATAAAACCTTACTCAAACCTATTCTTCAACAGTGTCGTCTTTTTTTGTTTCAGGGACCGAATGCCACAAGAAATTAACATCAGCCTTGACCAAACTTACAGGCGTTCCAGCACCAATCTTTTTCAGCGTGTCAGTATCTAGCTCTGCATTACGCTTAATATCAACGGACTGAAATTGAACGTAGCCGGGGAACTCATCTTCAAGAATTTCAATAAAGCTAAACACGTCAATATCGTCCAAAGCCTCAATACTCAGCTTCACACTACTATTCACCCATTTTAAACTCGGCTGCGTGATAAAAGAGCTCGACTTCGTTGTATAAGGGCTGACATCATATTTCGCGCGCAGAACTTGTGATTTTTTCTGCGCTTCAAAGAAAATATCTCTTAAAACATCACGGTCTTGCTCTTCAAAAAAATTATTCTTTTCTAAACGGACATAATCAGAAACCTGTCCACGCAAAGTCGCAAATTGTTCGCGCACCTTCTTAACTTCATTAAACCGGTCACGTACTTTACGCTTCACACCGTTTAGCTGCCGTTCTTTGAGCGCAATCGTATCGCTCATATATTTATAACCAAAGCCCGCGCCAACATTTAAGGCAACCAGCAAGGCAACAAATATAACACGCTTCGTTCCTAAAACATTAAGCATTAGCGAATATCCTTTCTAATCAGAATAGCAGCCGTCAGATCTTTTTTACCACGCGACGCATATTGCTGCGTGCGCGCCTGCGAAATATCATAGCCAACCTCATCAGAATAAACATCCACTGACGCCAAATCTTGCAGCTCTTTTGTCACTGTAACAATATAATCTTCGCCAAAATGCGTTTCCAAACGGTTACGCAAAGCTTTGACACTTAAATTACCACGCTCGACTTCAACCTCAGGCGGGAAACTCATCATCAAATTAGCCTCCACATGGCCTTTCGCGTTCTTACCACCCTCTACATAACGTATAGAGAAATCATCAAAACGTATGTTATGTCCTAAATTTTCTGCAATATCTTTTGCCCAGACAAGGCTATCAAAATTCTTTGCAGACAGGTCATTGTAAAGATTAATCGCATTAAAAAACTTATCTAAATCGATACCAATGCGCTTTTTGCTTTCAACTTCACGGCGATACATATTTTCCACCTGCAAGTGCTGATCTTTCGCAAGCTTAATATCTGCGTCAACTTGATACAAATTCTTCCCCGTGAAGGACACGAAATAAATAGCCGCCAAGAAAGACACCGTAGCCAAAAACATAAAACCACTCG
>MDTB01143244.1_pt1 | contig 22392 bp, 19 predicted proteins | sample 811161 | NCBI WGS metagenome assembly MDTB01 (sample SAMN05326650, study PRJNA326480) | marine metagenome | isolation source: seawater | place: Mediterranean Sea | collected 2009 | reverse complement strand
CATTACAAAAACAAAAATATATGAACTTTGAATTAATTATTTGTGATCAATCTAAGTCAAATAATCTTAAAAATATAATCTATCTTTTAAAAAAAAAAACTAAATTTAATATTAAATTTTACAAAACAAAATTAGGAATTTCAAAATCAAGAAATGAAGGTATAAATCATTCAAAAGGGAATTTTCTCTTATTTTTAGATGATGATGTTACATTACCTATTAACTTTTTTAATCAACTAGATAAACAACTTTCAAATAAAAAAATTAATATATTATGTTACAGAGCGATAAATATGCCAGAAAAAAAAAATTTACTTATGTATCCAAGTATAAATAAAAATTTTACTAAAATTGATGAGATTTTTTCACATATATCATCTATTTCTTTTGTAATTAGAAAACATAAAAAAATTTTTTTCGATGAAAAAATTGGATTAGGCTCTAAGAATTTATTTCTTTCAGGTGAAGAGACCGATCTTATTATTAATAAATTTAAAAAAGGCGAAAATATTTTTTTCAATAAAAATATATATGTTTATCACTGGTTAGATAAAAATATAAATTTTTCAAATAATATAAAAAAAGCTTTTTTTTATGGATGTGGCTGGTCATATATTTGCTTAAAAAATAAATTAAATTACCTATTTATAATCAAAAATTTATTAAGAAATCTTGTTGGCTTTTTTTTTCACCTAATTTTTTTAAATTTAAAAAAATCTATAATATCTATCAGTTCTTTTTGGGGAAGAATTTTTGGTTTAATTTTTTATAATAAAAACTAATTAAATGAGCAATTTTCATTTAGGAAGTCTATTGTTTTTAAACAAAATAAGCTTCTACTCCGATTAAGTTCGAAAGAAACTTTATTATTAAACAAATTAAAAAACATGTCCTCAATTACATCTGTTTTAATATTAAAATCTGTTTCGTTGATAAAATGAATTTTTTTGTTAAAATTTAAATCATATTGAAAATGAAACTCAAATTCGTCAAAAAAAAGTTTGAAATTTAAACAATTTTTTTTATCAATTAATAAAAAATCTGTTATTTTTTTGTTATGTACAAAACTATATATCAAATAAAGATCATGATATGTCAATCTGTAAAAGATTTCACTAATTTTGCCTCCTCCAGATTTTCTTCGTGATATTAAATTTTTTTTTTTGAAATTTATTTTTAAATTTTTAAAAATTTCTATTTCATCAACAAATAAACTTACCTGATTTTGTTTTGCTATTTTAAATAACTCTAAACCATCTTTATAATTTAAAGAAAGTGGTTTTTCACAAAAAACATTAACTTTTTTTTTTAAACATTTTTTTACTAATTCATAATGAGTATGATTTGGGGTGGCTATAATTATCCAGTCTAAATTGTTTATTTCACTAAAATAATTATCTCGACTTCTATATACTCCTGTTAGCTTAGATAATTTTTCTAGTTTTGGTTTAATTATTTGCCCCCAATTTCCATACCCAATTAATGCTGTTTTTATCAATTGGCCTCCGCATACCAATTGTTTCCGAGCTCTATTTTATTTTTTCTAGATATTTCTAATACAGGATGAGAATTTAAAGAGAAACCTTTTTCATTATCATTTTCAAATTTGTTTAAAATCATAGTGAGTAAGTGATCAAAAGCATCCATAAATCTAGTATCACCCTCTTGGGTTATAATTTCTTTTTTACTTTGAATAAATTTTTCTACTAAATTTACAAACGAATTTTTACTATCAATTCTTCCAATGATAAATTTTTCATTTCCTTTTCTGTTTAGAAAACCGGCTTCTCTGTACAAAAATATATCACCATTAAGATCAACAGCTAAAGAAAGTTGTGGATAAGCACCCTTTCTCATTCCTTCATCATTAACTTTAAATAATTGGTCACCACTAAAACCTTTTGAATAAGGATATAAAGCATAACCATAATCAATATGTAAATCTGGACACTGTATTAATTTTTTTTTCTCAATATTAAAAAGTGTATCAATTAATTTTTTTCTTTGATCTGACAAACCACCTTTTAATTTATATATTCTTCCATGATCATAATTTTTACCTGTAACACTCTCAAAATCATCTCTTAATGTAAGAAAATTAATTCCTGGTCCATTATCTACTTTTTTGTTAATTTCTTCTATTAAATCTATTACTCTCTCTAACTGATCTACATTTTCATCTACAACTATGAAATTAAACCCAAATTTTAATTTTGGATTTATTTTATTTCTTTCTTTTAAAAAATCTATTGTATTTCTATAAACTAATTTAAATGAGTTCTTTAAACGAGTGATATAATAGTAAGTTTCATGATCAACGCCGTATAAAGAGAGTCTTAAGCTATCTAAGTTCCATAATCCAGGATTTTTAATTAAATAATTTTTAGTTAATGAGTATCCATTTGTTATTAATGGAACTCGTATATTTTTTTCTTTAGCATATGAAATTATATTTCCAAGCATGGGATTTGTTAATGGTTCTAAGCCTCCAGAGATAGAGACCGCAGACTCTTTTGGGAATACATCTATTATCGATTTGTATATCTCGTATCCAGTTTGCACCTGATTTAATGGGTATTTTGCAGATTGATTTCTTCCACAGAATCCACAATAAAACATACAAGAAACACCAGGATAAAATGCTAATCTTAATGGAAAGCTAAATTTATGATTGTAAACATCATCAAGTTTTCCTACAAAAGGAATTATTGTCTCCCAATATTTTTTAGCTTTTCCAAGTTTAACAATTGCAGTTTGAAAAGTATGTGATTTTTTAATTCTATTATTAATATCAATTAAAATTTTTTGTGAAATATCAAATTTTTCTAGAACATGTGTTTGAGACAACCACGGTTGAGATGAGTTTATATATACTACATAGGCTGATATCTTAATTAAGGTTCCTAAATCATATTCTTTACTTGCAATTTTTTTTCCTAAGTCATCAACAGATTTATTATTATCAAAAATTTCTTTTTTAATTAAATTTTCAATTTGATTTGGTAATGGAAATTTAAGTTCTCCAAGTAACCACTTTTCTAAATCTTGTAAGTTATAGCTCATTTATTATCTATGAATTTACCAAAAATTTTTAAATATACCTTGAATACATGTTTGCTCTTAAATTTATTTATGCTTTTAATACAATAATTTTCTATATTTCTCCTCTTTTTATTTGGTAAATTAAAATAGAATTGAATTTTTTTAACCATATCAGTTTCGTCATTTTTTTTAAATAAAAAGCCATTTTTATTATTGATAATCAAATCTTCGAAGCCAGAATTTTCTCGTGCGACAACAGGTATTCCCATTCCTAAAGCTTCTAAACAGCTATTTGGTGAATTTTCTCTATATGAAGGCAAAATTGCCAAACAAGACTTTTGCAAAATTTTTAAAAGTCTATTTTGTTTCATTGCATTTTTAACACTTATTCTATTTTTAAAAGTTGTATTTAATCTTAATTTCTTAAGAAAACTATTATTACTTTTATGATCTCTCTTATCAACATTTCCAACCCAAATATATTTTAATCTATTATTAATATTTAAAATTTGATGAATTTTAGATATGACTGCATCTGAACCCTTTCCTCTACTTATTGCACCGAATGTTATTATTGTATTTCTTTTTTTTTTCAATTTAGTATTAAATTTTTCATCAAAAATCTGAGGTATTAATTTTGAATTAATACCATATTTAATTTTTAATTTTTTTTTTAAAAAAGTTGATGGCGATAAAACTAAATCAACATTTTTAAGTGACTTCCTCTCAATAAAATTTGAAATTATTTTTAAAATAAAATTAACATTCTTATTCTCCCACAAAAAGTCCAGACTTGAGAGCCTACATAAAGATGGAATTTTTTTTTGATTAAAAAAAGACATATTTTCAAAATTTGAAAAATGAACAAGCTGGAAATTATGAATAATATTCAAATCATTTAATTTTTTATTTACGTAATAACTTTGATAAAAAATAAATAATTTTTTACTAAAATAACTTAGATATTTTGTAAATGTACTATGTATCTTTAATTTAATAATTGTATTTTTTTTTTCTTTTATTGTTTTGTTTCTATCTGATGATACTAAAATGTAAGTATTAATACCGTTAGAGTTTAATAATTTCGTAATTTTATTAATGTAAATAGATAAACCTCCATAATTTTTTTCAGTTATATATTCTGGAGAACAAAAAATAATTTTTTTAATTTTCTCTGACATTGGGTAATTTAAATTTTTACTTATGATACTCTTTATACCATTTAACAAAATTTTCTATACCAGTGTCTAAATCTATTTTAGGTTTATATTTAAGGTCCTTGAAAACTTTTTTGTTAGAAGAATTTGTAAAAGGCAAATCTCCTATTTGTTTATCAATTTTTTTTATTTTAGGCTTTATATTGTTTATTTTTGATATTAGTGTAACCAAATTATTTAAAGAAATACATTTTCCTTTACCGGTGTTGTAAATTTCAAAATTAATTTTATTATTTTTTTTTTTTATTATTTTCAAAATCAAGTCAACTGCATCGTCAATGTAAGTAAAATCTCGAATTTGCTTACCATCACCATATATAAATATAGTTTTTTTTTTGTGAAGTGCATTAGTAAATTTATAGATTGACATGTCTGGTCTACCCCATGGACCATACACATTGAAAAATCTTATACCTACTATAGTCAAATTATATGTTGCTGCATAAGCGTGTGCCATTATCTCATTACATTTTTTTGTTGCTGCATAAAATGAAAGTGGATGGGATGTATCATCATCCTCATTAAAAAATTTATTTTTATTTTTGCCATATACTGAACTTGAGGAAGCAAAGATTAATTTTGCTCTTAATAACTTTGTTAATTCTAAAATATTAAAAAAAGATTTAATATTATTATTAAAATATTTTTTTGGGTGTGATAGAGAATTTCTTACACCAACTTCAGCTGCTAAGTGAATAACGACGTCAATTTTTAAATTTTTAAATTTGGAAATTAAATTTTTATTTGAACAATCAATTTTATAAAATTTTAATTTTTTTTTTCTTAATTCTTTTAAGCGGTTCAATTTAAGAGATTTTGAATAATAAGAATTAATATTATCAATTCCTATTACAACATTATGCTTCCCAAGAAGTTTTTTAGCTATTGAAAAACCAATAAATCCAGCACAACCTGTAATTAAGTATCTCATGTATTAGTTTTTTACCTGCTTCCATGCAGTTGCATGATCCTTTCCAATTAAATTTCCTTTTACATCACATACCGCACAAGGTGAAAATTTTCGATTACCATCTATTAATTTATTTCGACAAATGTTTGATACTTTGGAATTCCAAATTTCCAAAAAGTTTTTTTCTTTAAGATTGCCCAATATCTTTTTTTTACCCCAGTCGTGAGGACACATTAGTACATCTCCATTATAATCCATAAAAAAAGTATAGCTTGGGTAATAACAAGGTAATTTTAAGCTTTCCTTTAATGGATTAATTTTGACTTCTGCGTCTTTCATCATTCCTGCTCTGTTGCTCATTGTGATACCATAGTCCATCTCTGGTGGAAGATACCTGTGCCTGATAACAAATTGTTCTTTTTCTAATTTGGCATCAACGCATAATTTTTCAAATTTATCTGCGTCTTCTTTAGAATCATAAACACTTATGAGAATTGTGTTTAATCCACTATCAAACAATTTTTTTAGTCGTTCTAAATTTAATACATCTCCATTAGTAACAAGTTCAATATTTGAATGTTTTAAATATTCTCTAGACATTTTTATTAAATTAAAGATATTTTTATCTAACAATGGCTCAACAAAACCTGAGTACCTTACAGTGCCTTTATAACTTAAAGAAGCTAATTCCTTGCATAATTTAAGATGTAGGTCGTTTGATATGAATTCTTTTTTATCTATAAAGCCAGGAGCACTTCTTGGACAAAAAGAACACTTCCTATTACATGTGCCTGACTCACTTATTTCTACTTCAGCAGGCAACGGTAAATTATCATATGTAAAATAAAGATTTTTGTTTGCCAAGTCAGACTTTCTCTTTATTGCGGGGTCAAAAAACTTTATTTTTTTATTCATAATTATATTACTAATTTTATTTACCAAATTATCAATAAATTTAAGTTTAATATTCTGTTAAATTTGAGTACTCAACAAATAATCTGAATAATTTTTTAATATAAGTTTTTGATCTTTAGCACCATAAACGAATTCCTCTATAAAATCAGATCTTGATTTTGAGTTAATTTTTTTTTTGTATTCGTCAAATAATATAATTTTATTTAAAACTTCCTCTTCATTTTCACAATCGAAAGAAAAGCCTCTTGACTTATAATAAACTTTTACATTGTTTTCGTTAAGTAAAAAAGTTGGAAAAATAAGAAATTTTTCAAAGATAAATGCCTCTATGAGAATACTTGACATTGTGCCAATGACTATATCTGCATTTTTAATTAAGTTTGTTGTTGGAGTGTTAAAATCAATTAGAATTTTATTATTTAACTTTAGCAGAGACCTAATGTCTTCGATTTTATTATTTTTTCTAACATGTGTTCTAAAAATAATTTCAATATTTGGAATGTTATGTGATAATTTATTTAATAAGGTAGACTGTCTTTTATGACGATTATAAGTACCATCAATAACTACGATATTTAATTTTTTTTTTGAACTATTTGTGTTTACAGAATTAACTATTTTTGAATGAATATTTATCCACTCATTCGAAAATCTTGCTGAACCAAAATTTTTAACTTTTGTAGGATTGTATCCAAATGATATCATATTATTTCTTCTTTTTTCGTTACAAACAATTAGATCTGGATAAAAATTTGAAAAATTAATCTTTGAAAATATTTCTTTTTCTTCTGCAAAATCGAAAATATGACAAGTATGAGGAAGCAGTACAACTTTTTTGTTGTGATTTTTTAAAATGTGAACAAGATTTTTATTTTTATTAAAACTTAGAAAAAAGGAATCATCCATTACTAAAGTACTAATATTGAAAGTTTTTATTAATTTTCTTGACCATTCCTTGCTGAAAAAAAATTTTTCATAGAAATTATTTTTTTTTAGTAAAACTGTTTTAAGCATTGAAATTAAAAAGTGTAAGATAAAATCTAATAAAGAACGTTTTTTTCTTTTTTTTAAAGAATTAAAATTTATATTTTTATTTTTTTTTGAAAATAAAACAGATAAAAATTTACGAATTAATGAATCAGATAACACAGTGTATGCATTTTTTATTAATATATTTTTTGAAATTTTATTTAGATAAATAATCCTGTAATCATTTTCCAAATCAATATCTGCATTAAATTCTATAATTAAAATTTTTTTATTGGGATTTTCAGTAACATATTTAAATATTATTGGCGCAAAATGATCTAGATCAGGAAAATCTCTAATCAAAAATGTCAGCATAATAAATATGATTATATATAAGAGTTTGTTTTTTCAAGAATTTAAAGTATTGTTTACTTAGTCAATTGCTCTAACCACACATATGAAAATTTTTGTTTTTAGACAGAAGGTCAAAGATCTACTTGGCGATAATAATATATCTAAATTCAAGCTTTTATTTTTTTTGGGAGCTACCTCTTCCATTTTGGAAATAATTGGAGTTACTTCTGTATTGCCTTTTTTTTCTTTAATACTCAATCCTAATTATATCAATGATAGTCAGTTTATTTCTACTGTTCAAAATATTCTAAATGTCCCAGATGAAAAGGTATTTACAATAACAATTGGTATTTTATCATTGTTAATCTTTGTATTTGGAAGCACTTGCATGCTTATTAGTACAATATTTCAAATAAAGTTTGCAAATAAATTAATTAAAGAGGTAAAAAATAGACTGCTTGAAAAATACGTTAACGAAAGTTTTTTAGATCATAAAAAAAATAATTCTTCATATTCAATATCTAAAATAATTTCTCAGGTTGACGAGGTCATAAATGGTATAGTTTTATGTCCCTTAGTCATATTTACAAAATTATTGGGCATTATGCTTCTAATTATAATTTTGCTTTACTTTAACTTTTCTATCACTTTTTCATTAATAGTGTTTGTGTCATTTACATATTTTTTGATATTAGCTATTGTCAAAAAAAGGACTGACAATGCTTCATTAGTTTTTTTTAATAGTAATATAAAAACTCTTCAATTTGCTAATGAAGCACTAAAATTATTTAAAGAAATATATTTTAACAAAAGTAAAAAATTTTTTCTTGAAAGGTTTGAAATTCAAACGGAAAAAGTGTTAAAAGCAAAAAATTTTATTAGATTGGCACCCAAAGTAAGTAGATATGGATTGGAAATTATAGCTATAAGTTCAGCATTAATTATATCTTTATTCTTAATATATAAATTTGGCACACTTAATGAATATTTACCTCTTTTAAGTTTTTTTGTATTAGCCTCATACAAAATATTTCCCAACTTAAATGAAATATTTGGAAATATAATCCAATTTAAATCTCAGCAAGAAAGTTTTAAAAATCTACATTATGATTTAATTAAAGAATTAAAAAAGAAAGATTTAGAAAATAAATCTAATGACAAACAAATAATACTTAAAAATTCAATATGTTTAAAAAATATCAATTTTCAATATGATAATAAGAAAATATTAAATGATATTAACCTAAAAATAAAAAAAAATTCAAAAACTATTCTAATAGGGAAAACTGGATCAGGGAAATCTACTCTTGCAGATATTATTGCTGGTTATCTTATGCCAACTTCTGGTGTTGTTGAGTTTGATAATATAAATATTAATAAAGACACAAAATTAATCTGGCAAAAATCAATTGGACATGTATCTCAATCTGTTCCAATTTTAAATGATGATCTTTACATAAATATTGCTCTAAGTAATAATTTCGACAAAAAACAAGTTTTAGCAGCTGCAAAACATGCAGAAATTCATGAGTTTATAATGAATTTAGATAATAAATATGAGACAATTTTAAGTGAAAGTGGAAAAAACTTAAGTGGTGGACAAATACAAAGAATAGGTATTGCAAGAGCGTTATATAATGATCCAAACACAGTTATATTCGATGAAGGGACAAGTAATTTAGACTTAATTACTGAAAGAAAAATATTTGAAACTTTAGATAAACTTTCAAAAGAAAAAACAATAATAATCATAACTCATCGTATTGAAACCTTATTGAATTTTGATAAGTATTTTATTTTGAAAAATGGAAACATAGTTAATCAAGGTGAAAAGGTTTCTGATTTGAAAGTTAATTACGCAAATTTTATTTAAACTGCCAATTCAATTTGTTTTTTTAAATCAATAATATTTAAAATTTTTTTAACATTATCTTCACAATGTTCTGGGACATCAAAAATAAAAATTCTTTTATTAAAATTTATATAGTCATTAATTAAATTACTATTGAACAAAAATATTCCACTACAATTTGACAAATTTTTTTTTATATCTTCATTATTTTTAACAAAGTATACATTAGTAAAACAATTTATTTCTTTAAAATAGTCTATTGATTTTGAGTTTATCAGCTTGTAATCGTGTTGATAAATTTTGAGAACATAATTAGATGGTAAAAATTGAGATATAGTTTTTATAATATACTTTTGATCAAAAAAAGTCTTATTAGAAATTGAATTTTCTCTTTCATCGCTTGATAAAAAAATAAAATTTTTGTAATCATGATTATCATTATGTGTTATAAATGTTCTAAAATACAACCGTCTAAAAAATTCAACTAATTTTTTCATAAATAAATTTGATTAATTTTTTTTTTAGTATAAATACCTTCTAATTAAAATTAAAATATATAGTGATTATTCCAAAAAAGAAACTAACATATATACTAGGCATTCAGAGTTACGCCTCCCATGACTCAGCTGCTTGCATTTTAAAATTTGATAAAAAAGGTAAAATTCTCGATTATATTGCAATATCGGAAGAAAGACTTTTAAGAAAAAAACATCCTTATACTTTCCCTATACTTTCAATAGTTTATTGTTTAAAGCATTTCAAACTCAGATCATTAAAAGATATTGATTATATTTTTTCTGACTGGATAAAAATTAATAGATGGATTAGATCTGGACCCAATTACAACTATCAGAAATTCGATTATATTAAAGAAAAACTAAATTTCGAAAAAAAAAAAATTATTCAAATATATCATCACTTAGCACATGCAGCTTCCACGTATTATCCAAGTTTATATAAGGAAGCAGCAGTCCTGATTGTAGATGGCATGGGTTCTGATGTTGAAACTAATTCATATTATATTGGAAAAGGTAAGAAATTAAATTTGATAGACAGATATCAGTATTCTGGTATTGGAAGTGTTTATGGCAGGGTGACTAATGATATTTTAAACTTAGGAACGGGAGGAGAGGGTAAAACTATGGGTCTCGCACCATATGGCAAACCTAATAAAAATATAAAAATTAAATACAAATTTAAAGGTATCGCAACAAACTTTTCTGAATATATGAACAGAATGCCGCATAGTGATGTACTTAATCAAATTAATGATAATTTTCGTCATAATCCAATAATTGGAAAATATAAAACTGCAAAAAAAAATGATCAACTAAAAAAATATTTTGCTGATTATGCTTATGCAATTCAAAACGTTTGTGAAAAAACTATGGTCCATTTAGGAAAAGATATTCAAAAAAAAACAAAATCTAAAAACATTTGTTTGGCTGGAGGTGTTGCTCTTAATTCAGTAGCAAATCATAAACTATTTAAAAAGACAAAATTTAAAAATATTTTTATATTTCCTGCATCTTCGGATTGTGGTTTGCCATTTGGACTAACTTTATGGGGATATTACAATTTTTTCAAAATAAAACACAAAAAAATTAGTTTTAAGAATGCATATACTGGTACTGATTATTCAGAAAATGAAACATTTAAATTACTAAATAAATTTAAAGTAAAGTATTTTAAAACAAATCCTAAAAAAATAGCTGAGTTAATTTCTAATGGTAATGTTATAGGAAATTTTTACGGTAAAAGTGAATATGGTCCTAGAGCTCTTGGAAATAGAAGTATATTGGCAGATCCAAGAAATACTAAAATGAGAGACTATTTGAATAAAGAGGTAAAACACAGAGAAATGTTTAGACCTTTTGCTCCCGCTATTCTTGAAAATAAATCAAATCAATTTTTTGACATAAATTACTCACCCTATATGCTTCAAGTAGCAAAAGCAAAAAAGTATAAAAAAATAAAATCTGTTTGCCATGTAGATAAAACGGCAAGAGTTCAAACTGTAAATAAATATCAAAATAAAAATTTTTATAATATCATTAATGAATTTTATAAAAAAACTAAAATTCCGTGTGTTCTTAATACCTCATTTAACGATGCGGGAGAACCAATTGTAGAAACCCCAATTGATGCTTTAATATGTTTTTTGGGAACTAAAATAGATTACCTTGTACTTAAAAATATATTGATTGAAAAAGATCAAATTAATAATCCCAAAAGACTTAGAAAAATACTTGTTAAATACAGAGATAAACAAATAAATATTGATCAGGAAAAGGCAATCAAAATTTTAACAAAAAATTTCTCTGAAAAAGAATTTAAAAAGAAAAAAAAATATGAAAATAATAAAGCTATAAATTATACTTTAAATAGACCAGTTTCAGGATTAAAAGCATTTTTCAAAAAAAAGTTGAAAGATAAGAAAACTTTAATTATTGGAACAAATGATCATACGAATATACTTATAAAAATATTTCCTCATTTAAAAAATGAGCAAATAGAATATTTTGAAATAAAAAAAAATGATATTTATAAAAATAGAAAAAAAATTGTGTCCCTTAAAATTATAGAAAAAGTCAATTATGATAAATATGATAATATACTAATTTCTTCATATCAGCACTTATATGAAATAAATAATCAGATTGATAAAAAATATAAATCAAAAATTTATTTTCCTTATGATAATTCTTGTAGAAGTATTATTGATTTTTATTTTATAAAAAAATTTAAAGATAAATTCCAAATTTATTCTAAAAAATTATTTTAATGTTTAATATGTTGTCTTAATTTTTCAGCAACAGGTTTCTCTATATCTAAAATCTTTTTCTCTTTGCCATTACCCAAAGCTTGTACTATAGTTCTACAACCTCCTATTAAAAAACGAAATCCGTTTGGCTCCAGAGAAGCCGATTGATCAGATCCATACATAGTTCTATCCAATGTAAAATGTCTCTCAAGTGATGATGCCCCCAATGCTACAGCAGCCATTGATACAGAGACCCCTCCTTTTTCATGACCGCTATAACCAACATTACATTTATATTTTTCACCAAGTGTTTTAATTAATTTCAAATTTGCGAGCTTATCGTCAAACGGATATGCTGATATGCAGTGCATTAATTCAAATTCGCAACCTGCTTCTCTAAAAATATTAACTGCATTGTCAATTATAGAAAAATCTGACATTCCTGTACTTATAAAAGTGTATTTTTTTTGTTTAGCTACAGCTTTTAAAAAAGTAAGATCAACTATCATGGCAGATGCAATTTTATTATATTTCAAGTTAAATTGTGACAAAAAATCTAAACTTTTTAAGTCCCAGGCTGACGCAAACCATTCAATCCCGATTTCTTTACAATATTTATTTATTTCTTCGTAATCATTTTTAGAAAATTCAATTCCTTCTTTTTGGTCTTTAGTAGTAGTTCCCCAAGGACTTTCTCTTTTTGAAGATAAAATTTCAGGGGAATATACAAGGTTAATATCTCTTTTTTGAAATTTAACTGCATCAGCGCCACAATCTTTCGATGATTTAATCATTTTTTTTGCCACTTTCAAATCACCATTGTGATTAATGCCGATTTCAGATATTACGAATAATGACATAAGCGGAAATTTATATATTAATATTACTATATATCAAATATTATTTTCATATGACAATTTTAAAATCTCAATAAAAGTTTTTTCCATCATGTCATCATTTTGTTCTTTAGATAACTTCGATGCAGCTGTTGGATAAATATTTCCATCAAACATTGTTTCTTTAAATATTGAAAGATACCTATCTATCTCTTCTTCTTCTTGACCTTTAAAAAAATTTAAAAACTTGTTAATCTTTTCTGGTAATTCTTGAATATTAGAAACTTTAAAAACATTTGGATGATTTTGGTACATCGCTTCTCCAAAAAGAAACACAGCTTTATTAAATGCTATTCCTTCTAAACCAGCTGTGCCACTTATTGTAAATACTGCTTTACTATTTTTAATTAAATTAAGTGAACCTTCTTTAGTCTGAATAAATTTTACATTTGGCAGTTTTGATATTTCTTTATAAAAAGAATAGGACTTAGAATAGGCACTTAAAACCTGTGAACCATGTTCTTTTATTAATAATTTATATCCTGTTGGAAGAGATTTGATAATATTTTTTATTACAAACCCTTGATCAAAATTAAATCCTCCCATTGCGTATGTTGAAAGTTCTGGCTCTACGTGAAGTAAATATAAAAAATAATTATTTTTTAAGTCATTATTATTTAATTTTTTTGTAATAAATTTATTATAACAATAATTTTCTATTTTAGATTTGATTTTTCCATAAGTTTGCCTTAGCGGCGAAACTCTATTAAACAAAAAATTGTCCTCTTTAGATAACCTATAATAAGGAAATATTTTAAATAAAAACTCTTTTAAAATTATAAAAAAATTTCTTTTTATAAATTTTTTTCTCCAAGCTTCCTCTATGGGTGCAGTTTTAAAAGAAAATAAGTAATCTTTATCAATTTTGTTATATTTAAAATATATATTGGATAGGTTTTTTTGAAACATTATATAGTCAAAGCTTAATGTTTTAGTTAAAAAAAATTTATTTTGAAAAAAATATGTCTGAAAAAAATATGAATTTATTTTATTATTTTTACAAATTTGCTGTAAAACGGATGAAGCAAAGCCTCCTATATGCTCATTAAAAACAATATTAATAGAATGCTTTTTTATAATATTGTTAAAAAAATCAATAGTTAATATTGCTCTTTTTTGATAAAGCTTATTTTGTTTTTCTTTTGGTATAGCACTATATCCATAAAAAAAATTATATATAGATTGAGAAAAATTTACTTTAGAAAAATTTAATCTGAAATTTTTTTCAATTCTATCTATGTAATCTTTTTCATATTTTCTATTTTTATTTTCAAGAAGGTGTGTATCTAAACAATATGTCTTTATATTTTTATTTAAAATTTTTTTTAACAAAACATGGGTACTTTCATATCTACAATAACAAATACAATCATAGTTTTTAGAAAGTTTATTTAGTAAATTTGGCACCCAATCTAAATAGTATGAGTCACAAAAAAATAATATATTGTTTTTCATTTAAAATTTAATTTACATAGTAAATATTTAAATATATAAATATTTCAATTATTATCTTTCTTAAAAAAATTATCATATAAATGAGTAATAAAAATATTATAATTACCGGTGGCTCATCAGGTATAGGTGAAAATATTTCTGAATTTTTATATGCAAAAGGACACAAGGTAGTTAATTTAGATTTAAAAAAAAACAAAAATAAAAATATTCATTATATCAAATGCGATTTAAGTGATGTTAGAGACATAAAAGAATCTATTAAAATTTTTAAGATAAAATTTAAAAAAGCAGATGTTTTAATAAATAACGCTGCAACTACTATACCAAACAACTTACTAAAATATAATATAAAAGACTGGGATAAAACATTTAGTGTGAATTTAAGAGCACCTTTTTTTTTAAGTAAAATAGTTGCATTAAATATGGTGAAAAATAAAATTTCTGGATCTATTATTAATATTACAAGTATAGGTGCTGAGTTAGCATTTCCAGATAACCCTGCATACCAATCTTCAAAAGCAGGTTTGCAACATTTAAGTAAATCAATGGCATACGACCTTTCAAAATATAAAATAAGAGTAAACAATATAATGCCTGGTTATACTAAAACAAATATGAATAAAAAAAGCTGGACAAATAATAAAAAAAAAAAAGCAAGAGCTAAAAGAACGCTTTTAAATAGGTGGGCTGAGGCGAACGAACTTAATAGTGCAATAGAATTTTTGATTGATGAAAAATCTAAGTATGTAAATGGAATTGATTTAAAAGTTGATGGCGGTTGGACAATCAAAGGTCTTTAAAATGAAAAAAAAAGTTAGTGTTTTAGCAATAATACCAGCACGGGGAGGCTCAAAAACAATTCCAAAAAAAAATATAAAACTTTTTTGTAAAAAACCTTTGATATATTGGTCAATAATCCAAGCCAAAAAATCAAAAAGAATAGATAAGGTTGTAGTATCGTCGGACTCTGATGAAATACTTAGTTTTGCCAAAAAATTTCATGTTGAAACTATTAAAAGACCTAAAAAAATAAGTGGTGATAATTCACAAACTGAAGAAACACTTTTGCATGCGTTAAATGAGTTAGAAGAAAAATTTGATGTTTCTGTTTTATTACAGCCTACATCTCCAAATAGAAAACCAGAAGATGTAGACAATGCACTGGAATATTTTAACAAAAAAAAATTAGATAGTTGTTTTTCAGGAACATTGTTAGAAGATTTTTTAATTTGGAAATTTAGTACCAAAAAAAAAAAATTCTTCAGTATGAATTATAACTTTAAGAATAGAGTTATGAGACAACAAAGGGAACCTGAATATGTAGAAAATGGTTCAATTTATATTTTTAAAAACAATTTACTAAAAACAAAAAAAAATAGAATTGGTGGTAAAATTGGAATATATCTAATGGATTTCTGGCAATCGTTAGAATTAGATGATCCACAAGATTGGATACTCTTGCAGAATATTTTTAAAACTTATTTATCAAGATATTACTAAATTAAATTTTTATTTATTAACTTCTTTAATTTTATCACATTTTTTTTAGCAGTTATCTCAGGTTTTTTACCTCTTACACTTTCTATTGTAAAATTCCCTCTAAATTTAATTTTTTTTAACTTTTTAAAAATAAGTTCAAAATCCACCATACCTTCTCCTAATAATACATTTTTCTTATTTTTATTTTTGTCTTTTATATGAATATGTTTAATATCTTTATTAAACTCTATTATATCTCGATAAATATTACTTTGGGTAATTACACGATTTCCAGTATCAAATAAAAAATAAAAATTTTTGATTTTAATTTTATTTTTTAAATTTTTAAAATATTTTGAAGAAATATCTGACTCAATCAATATTGAAATATTAAATCTATTAGCGAAATTTCCTAAAAGTTTAAATACCTTAATGTATTTTTTCCAATTTAGATTCGTCAATTCACTCTTTGAATACATTGGAAAGATAATATTTTTAATTTTTAATTTTCCACATTGTTTAATCAAAATTTTCAAATACTTAATTGTGGTTTTTTTTAAAATAGAATTTTGAATGATGTGATCGTCACAAAAATTTAGAATTTTTAATTTGTTTTTTTTTGCTAATTTTATGTACTCATTTAAGTTTTTATCATTCCAAATTGGATTTTTTTTATTAATTATTCTTTCTGAAAAAAACTCAATGAAATCTATTTTTAAAGATTGTGCAATGGCAAACTCATTGCCCCAATTTTTAGGGAAGAATTGAAGCCTTGCTTTTGGAGCAGCAGTTAATCTTCCTTGTACAATTCCAACTTTATTTTTCAAGATTATTCAATTGTAAAATCAATTTTTTAAGTATTTTTGCCTTTTTTTTTGCGTCAACTAAATTTCTATAATTTGTTTTAAATTGCATAATTTCTTTTTGTAAACTTTCAGCTGTGGGGCAAAGTCCTTTTTTGAATTCTTTGTAATAGCCTTTTAAGGATGGTTCTAAATATGGATTTATACAAGCACTGTAAAAACCATCTCCACCCATTGAAACATATTTTTTATAAAAATTTTTCCAGCTAAGGTTCAAGTATTTGTCACCTTTATACCTTACAGAAAACGTATAATGACTATGAATTGTATTTTTTGGAATTTTTTGTTCTATTAACCAATTACATTCCTTTATTGCTTCTCTAAAATATTCGGCAGATTTTCTTCTTTTGTCTACAATTTTTTTTACAGATTGTAATTGACCTAAACAAACAGCAGCAACTATTTGTGCCATTCTGTAGTTCAGACCAATAGTATCAAATCTCTCATAATTAGGATCTTGAACTGCACTAATTGACAATGAAGTTCTCCCGGCTGTTGCTGACATGTGCCTGTAACCTATACCAGCAAATTTTCTTATTTTAATTGCTAATTCTTTGTTGTTTGTTCCAATAATACCCCCTTCTGAACAGCCACTTAAATGTTTTTTATTTTCAAAACTCCATATACCAACATCTCCTATTGTACCACTGAGTTGATTATTATATTTTCCTAAAAAATCTTGGGCATTGTCTTCTATGATTTTTAAATTATGTTTTTTTGCTAATTTTTTAATTGGGTTTATATCAACCGGCAAACCTTGAAGTGAAACAAGAATTATTGCTTTTGTTTTTTTGTTGATTTTTTTTTCAATAGTCTTAGCTGTAACTAAAAAGGAATCTTTATCAACGTCTGCAAAAACAGGACGACAACCTAAGTGAATAGCAGCATAAGCGTCCATAACAACCGTAAGGGCTGGAATTATTACTTCATCATTTTCCTTCAAATTAAGGGAAAATAATGCTGCATGCAAACCAGACGTGCCTGAATTACAAGCTATAGAATATTTAACTTTATATAATTTGGAAAAGCTTTTTTCAAGTTTTGAAACAAAATCTATTTTATTCTCTGAATTTAAAGCTTGAAGCACATGATCGATTTCTTTGTTATTAAACTTAGAGAATTTATTTTTTATTTTCTTGATTTTAGTAAAATGACTTTGGATCATTTTTTAATAATTCTTGACAACATTTCTGAACCCATAAAATTAGCTATCCATGTCTTAGAAATTTCCAAACATAAATTTGATTTTAGTTTATAAAGTTTTTTCTTATTAATCTTTTTTTCAATTAAAGGTGGTAAAATATTTGGATCAGGAAATATATTTTCCTTCAATTCATAGCCATATCTCTTAACTTTACTTGAATAAGTCAAAGGATTTTCTAAATGTTTTCCAACATGCTTGCTTACACTTATTTTTGTAAATGATCTTCTAGGTAAATTAAAAGTGGATCTATAAAATTTTCTTAATAGTTTTTCAGAAAATAATTTTTTTGAAGAACTCATGCTGGATAATTTTTTAACCCAGAAATCCTCTGTTCCGTCATTAAGTGCATAAATATCAAATAGTTCATTTTCATTTGAAACAATAAAAGAGCCATTTTTCTTTAGTATTCTATGTACATTTCTATAAACAAGATCAAGTGATTTTTTATCAAGATATCTCATTACTCCTAAAGCAACAACCGCGTGGATTGAATTTTTTTTTATCTTTTTTAGATAATTTAAATCATCAACAAATATTTTGTTTTTAAGACCAAGATTAAATTCATTATCTATCTCTATACCTTGATCTATAGCAGTCTGACTGTAATCAAATCCAATAGCACTATATTTTTTTTTGTTTAAGAAAAATGTTAAAAATCCATTTCCACAACCTAGATCTAAAATTTTGGAACCTTTCTTATAATTTCTTTTTATCATCTCATACGTGAACATTGCTCTATGTATTTGAGATATTTGATTTTCATCTTTAAGATTATATTTCTTATTAGCTATTTTTTTATTTAATTCTTCATAACCTTTAAAGAAATCAACCCATCTTTTGTCAAATAATTTTTTTATATAATTTGACCTTTTTGTTTTAGGAAACTTCATAAATTATGAGAATTGATATGGAGTAGGTGCTTCTTTATTTTTTTCGTTTATATCTAGGCACTCTTTCTCCCAGTCTTGAATTTGTTTAATAATATCAACATTAAGATTTTTTCCCCATTTATTTATTAGCAATTTTGTAATAATGCCAAACTTTCCATCACCTATTGGAAGTTCATTAAATTTAAACGCAGGCAAAATACAAAACGGGGTACCTGTTATAAATGCTTCATCTGCTGTATATACATCATATGGTTCAATGTTTTTTTCAACACATTCAATATCTAATTCTTTACATAGATCAAAAATATAGTTACGAGATATACCAACTAAACAATTTCTCCCTTCAGGTGTAATTACTTTATTGTTTTTAACAATAAAAAAATTATCACCACTTCCCTCTGCAATAAATCCATCTGGATCCATAAGTAGCGCCCAATTATTTTTTCCCTTAAACATCGATGCCTCTATGTTTGCCATCTGATAAAAAACTCTACTTCTATTTTTTATTTTAGGATCCATTAAACTGCCAGGTATTGCTCTCTGACTTGTTAAAACCAAATTTACACCTTCGTCATAAAGTTTTCCCATATAAGCCACTGTCCACTTTAATGGGAAATCAGCAACTACAACTGTTGGCTCTAATTTATTGTCAAACACAGGGGCATATATTCCTAATGGCCCTCTACTTACATTAATCATCAATCTGTGTTCATCAGTCTTCTCAAAAAAGGGCTTATTTTTTTCAATAGTTTGATAACAAATATCTTCTAATTCATTTATAGTAATTCTCATTGGTATTCTATAGATTTTGATACCGTAAAATAATCTTTCCAAATGCTCTTTCAATTTAAATTGTTTTTGGTTGAATGATCTCGTCATCTCAAAAACCATGTCTCCAAACATTAATGCTGAGTCAAAAATAGATATTTTGGCATCTCTTTCTGAAACAAATTTTCCGTTATGGTATACTAACCGACCTCTATCAAAGTCAGAATTACTGGTATTAGTTTTTAGTTTAATAATATTTTTGGTCATTTTTTTTAGAGACCTATATACTCTATTTTCAAAAAAGTAAAACATAAACTAGTTTATTGATGAAGCAAATTGATATAAAAAAATCGAGTGATAAAAAATAAATTTAATATTAAAAACAACTTAGTTATAATAACTGGAGGGGCTGGTTTATTTGGAAAAACGCAAATTGAAGCTGTCTTAGAAAATAATGGCATTGCTATTGTACTAGATAAAAATAAAGAAAAACTAAGAAAATTAGAAAAAGAACTTAAATCAAATTTTTTTAAAAAAAAATTTGAATGTATTAAATGTGATATTACAAAAGAAAACGAGGTAAAAAAAATATTAAAATTTATAAAAAAAAAATATAAGAAAATTGATGTTCTAATTAATAATGCTGCAATAGACTATCCCCCACAAAAATCAAAAAAAAATATAAAAGATATAAGATTAGAGACGTTAAATTTAAAAACATTTGAAAAAGATTTAAAAGTAAGTTTGTCAGGATGTGTTATATGTTCAAAATATTTTGGTAATGAAATGGGATATACAAATGGTGGTATTATCTTAAATATAGCATCAGACCTTTCACTAATTTCACCGGATCAAAGGCTATATAAAATAAAAAATTTTAAAAATAATCCGGTGAAACCAATATCATATTCTATAACAAAACATGGAATTATTGGTCTTACTAAATATTTAGCAACATATTGGTCTGACAAAAATGTTCGTTGTAATGCTTTAGCTCCAGGTGGAATTGACTCGGGTCAATCCAAGACCTTTAAAAGAAAATTATCAAAACTAATACCACTTGGCAGGATGGCCCATAAAAAAGAATACAAAGAAACTATTTTATTTATGATTTCAGATGCTTCATCATATATGAATGGTTTCACTATGGTTGTAGATGGTGGAAGAACAATATGGTAATCAGTTTAAATATTTATTTTTGTTTAGCCAAATTGAAAGCATAAAAATTTTATATATAAGAAGTTTTGCTGTATGAAGATATTTATTATTTTCATTAATTTTTTTTTTTAAATTATTAATCAAAACTTCTAATTTTTTTTTATTGTCCCAATATTTACAACCAAAAATTTGTTCCTTTACATAAATCTCATTTTTTTCAATTATTGACCAAAAATCAAATTCATAAGATAATTTCCCGATTTTATTTGAATCTAATCCTAGTTCATCCAAAAGAATCTCTCTGAAAAAAATTTTATTAATGAAATTTTTTTTATCATAAGCCAATTTTGCAGGTATTTTTCTCATAAACTCTGAAACATTTTCGTCACAAAAAGGAAGAATCAAATTTGAGCTATAAACGTCAGTTGCGTTTCTTACTTTTCTTATGAAAAGTTCATGATCTGTAATCATTCCTCTAGTAACACCTCTGAAATCTAAAAAATCAAAATCATTAAAATTTTTGTCGATTTTTAGCCAAAAATCAATTGTTGAAGATGCACTGGTAAAAAAACTTTTTGCTTCACTAAAAGAAAAACCAGTCATTCCTGTTAATTCACTTCTAGATGAAAGTAAAATATTCAATCTACCCGTTGAGTCAATTTTTTTAACATATTTTTTTATAAATGCTAACTTTGAAAATAAAATTTGTTTATAATAATCATTTTTATAACCAACATATCCCATTGATGCATCATTACCTAAACCATCGATAATATTGGAGGAAGAGAATTCAATTTGATCATAATACATTGGATAAGCTATTTTTACAGGGTCTAAATTTGGAAATGGACATTCCTCAAAAAAAAATTCTAAATTTTTTATATCATTTTGCAAAAGTTTTCCCTTCTCATAAAGAATTTGATGTTTGAAACCAAGCTTAATTGCAAGTTTTTTTGATATGTCACTTTCATCCCTTTTTGTGCTTGAAGAATATTTTCCACAAACTAGTTTTATTTTATCTTTGTCTTCAAAATATTTTGATAAAGATAAAGCAATAATGTTAGAATCTTTACCAGCACTATGAAAAAGCAATGAGTTGTTTTTAAATTTTCTTTTAGAAACACTGTCACTTATAAGTCTTAGAAATTTTTCTCTATTAGGTATGTTGGTTTTTTCTCTAAATCGAGAATGAAAGGGGAAGTTAAAATTAAAACTTATTTTAAATTTATTATTTTCATTATTTATTTTTGCATTTTGTCCACCACTAACAATATAAAAGTTTTTAAAAATAGTTTTTGGTTGTGGAATTAAGGAATTTTGCAAAAGGAAAGATAGAGAGAAGTAATCTACCTCTATTTTGTGAGATTTCTTTATTTCACTTAATATGTTTTTCAAAGATAAAGAGTGATATAAGATAGTTTTATCCCTATTAATGTAAATATATATTGGATTATGACTTCCAATATCGGAAAAAAAACTAAGATTTTTATCGAATGATAGTTTATCTATGATTAATTTGTGAACATTAGTATTCATTACTTTGATACAACTAACACAACTAAAAATTTTTTTCAGTGCATAAATCAAGCCAATTGAGCTATTAGTACTGGTCAGCTGCACGCATTACTGCGCTTCCACATCCAGCCTATCAACGTG
>MDTB01064550.1_pt1 | contig 22392 bp, 22 predicted proteins | sample 811161 | NCBI WGS metagenome assembly MDTB01 (sample SAMN05326650, study PRJNA326480) | marine metagenome | isolation source: seawater | place: Mediterranean Sea | collected 2009 | reverse complement strand
TCAACAAATAGAAGAAAGATTGATGGATTCCGGTGATCTTGAGAAAGAAAGAGGAATTACAATTTTAGCTAAACCAACTTCAATTAATTGGAAAGATACAAGAATAAATATCATTGATACACCAGGTCACAGAGATTTTGCTGCTGAAGTAGAAAGAGTTTTGCACATGGCTGATGGTGCCTTATTGCTAATAGACTCAGCTGAAGGTGTTATGCCTCAGACTAAATTTGTGCTTTCTAAGACTCTTAAACAAGGTTTAAAACCAATTGTGATAATTAATAAATTAGACAAATCCGATCAAAGAGCTAATGAGGTTTTGGATGAAACATTCGATCTATTTGTAAGTTTAGATGCGAACGAAGAGCAATTAGATTTTCCAGTTTTATACGCCAGTGGTAGATCTGGGTGGGCGTCCAGAGAGATAGACGGGCCAAGAGAAAACTTAGAACCACTTTTAAATTTAATTATTGATCACGTAAAACCAGATACTTCAGATAAAACAAAGCCTTTTGCTATGCTTTCTACTTTACTTTACGCCGATAGTTTTTTAGGTAGAAGTTTAGTTGGTAGAATAGCTCAAGGCACCGCTAAAGCAAATCAAAAAGTAAAAGCAATAAACTTAGATGGGGAAAAAATAGACGAAGGAAGACTTACAAAAATTTTTAGATATGAAGGAACAAAAAAAGTTCCGATAGAAAAAGGTGAAGCTGGTGATATCGTAATTATTGCTGGTTTAGAAAAAGCTAATGTTGCTGATACAATTTGTGATTTAGAAATTGAAAAACCGATCAATGCCACTCCTATTGATCCTCCAACAATGTCAATTACAATTACCGTAAATAGTTCACCACTTGCCGGCACTGAAGGAAAAATATTAACAAGTACCCAAATTCGTGAAAGATTAATTTTAGAAGCAGAAAATAATGTCGGTATTACATTTGAAGAAAATAAAAATAAAGATGCTTTTGTTATAAGTGGAAGAGGAGAATTGATGCTTGAAATACTTTTAACTCAAATGAGACGAGAAGGTTTTGAAATGACTGTAAGTCCACCTAAGGTTTTGATTAAAAAAGATAAATCAGGAAAAAAATTGGAACCAATTGAAGAAATTACAATGGATCTAGATGAAGAATATTCATCAAAAATAATTGACTCAATGAACAGAAGAAAAGGCAAATTGATTGATTTAAAAGATACAGGTAAAAATAAAAAAAGATTAATTTTTCATGCACCTACCCGGGGTCTAATGGGTTACACTAGTCGTTTTTTAACTTTAACTAAGGGCACTGGAGTAATTAATAGAATTTTTCACTCTTATGGTGAGTATACCGGAGATATGGAAGGAAGAAGAAATGGTGCTTTGATTTCAATTGAAAATGGTAAAGCAGTAGCTTTTGCAATTTTTAACTTACAAGCTAGAGGAGAAATGTTTGTAACTCATAATGACCCGGTTTATGAAGGGATGATTGTAGGTCTTTCCTCTAAAAGTGGTGACCTTGAAATAAACGTTATGAAAGGAAAAAAATTAACTAATATGAGAACTCAAGGAACTGACGAAAATGTAGTTTTGACTCCTGTTAGAAAAATGGCAATAGCTGAACAGCTAAGCATGCTTAATACCGATGAAGCGCTAGAAATTACGCCAAAGTCTTGTAGGCTAAGAAAACTCACATTAAATCCTCACGAAAGAAAAAAACAATCTAGAGTAAAAATTTCCTAAAGATTAAATTTAGATTTTTTACTATCAATCAAAAAACCCTTAACGGTATCAAGAGTCATTAGCTTAAAACTTTTTCCAAAAGTTTTTATTTGATTAATTACTTTTGGTGGCATTGTAATAATATTACAATTTAATTGTTTAGCTTGAGTATAGTTATAAGCTTCTCTTGTACTTGCCCATAATATTTCAATATTTTTATTTTTTTTCGTTAAAGATATGCTCTTTTTAAATATAGGCAGAGGATCCTTCCCTTTATCAGCCATTCTACCAGCAAATATTGATATAATTGAATTTGTTTTTTTGTTTAAACACTTGTAAATTTTTTTTGTTTGTTCAAAAGTATATACAGCGGTTATGTTAAGTTTAATTCCTTTATTACTTAATTCTTTAATTACTGAACCCATGAATTGACCTTTGGAATTAACTACCGGGATCTTGACATAGACATTTTTACCCCAAGTATTAATTTTATAAGCTTGCTTAAGCATGTCTTTAGGATTGTCAGCAAACACCTCGAAAGATATAGGTTTTTTTTTACAAACTTTTAAAATTTTTAAGGAATAATTTTTATAATTCTTTGCTCCAGCAAGTCTCATTAAGCTTGGGTTGGTAGTAAAACCATCTACTATAGATTTATTGTTAAAAAATTTTATAGTTTTAAAATCAGCAATATCACAAAATATTTTTGTTTTCATTAGTCTAAATTTTTAACAATATCTTCAGTCATTTTTTTTGCATCAGCAAATAACATTAAAGTATTATCTTTATAAAATAATTCATTATCAATTCCTGCATAACCAGGTGATAAACTTCTTTTTACAAATAAAACTGATTTACATTTTTCAACGTCTAACACTGGCATTCCAAATATTGGACTTTTAGGATCAGTCTTTGCAACTGGATTAGTAACATCATTAGCTCCAATAACAAAAGCAACGTCTGAATTTGCAAAATTATTATTAATATCTTCGAGTTCAAAAACTTCATCATATGGTACGTTTGCTTCGGCAAGGAGAACGTTCATATGACCTGGCATTCTACCTGCAACAGGATGTATTGCATATGAAACTTTAATGTCATTCTTTTTTAATTTATCTACCATTTCTCTTAACGCATGTTGTGCTTGAGCAACAGCCATTCCATACCCTGGTACTATAATAACTGAGGAAGCATTTTTCATTAAAAAGGCGGCATCTTCAGCGTTGCCACTTTTTACAGGTTTTTGATCTTTCTTGTTTTTTATGTCTGATGAAGAGCTGTCTGCACCAAATCCTCCAAGAATAACACTAACAAAAGATCTATTCATAGCCTTACACATTATGTATGAAAGAATTGCACCAGAAGAACCGACTAATGCGCCAGTTATAATTAATGCAGTATTTTCTAAAGTAAATCCAATTCCTGCTGCAGCCCAACCAGAATATGAGTTTAGCATTGAAATAACAACAGGCATGTCAGCACCTCCTATTGGTATGATCAATAAAATACCAACCAAAAAGGAAATTAAAATTAACGACCAAAAAACATTTTGAGATTGAGTTTTACATAAATAAAAAATTAACACAAAAATTCCTATTCCTAAAACAAGGTTTAAATAATGTTGACCTCTAAAAGTTATAGGTGAGCCGGACATAATTCCTCTTAATTTTAAAAAAGCTATAATTGATCCAGAAAAAGTTATTGCTCCAACTGCAGCGCCAATAGACATTTCAATCAAACTTGCTAATTTAATGTTGTTTACACTTCCAAGACTAAAGGCTTCAGGATTTAAGAAAGCTGATACTGCTACAAAAACCGCAGCTAAACCCACAAGACTGTGAAAGCCTGCAACTAATTCTGGCATTGCAGTCATCGGTATTTTAAAAGCTATTAACGCACCAACAGTTCCACCAATAATTAAAAAAATAATTACATAGACTAAAGAATAAGAAAAATTTCCAATTGATAAAAAAGTAACTACTATCGCAATTATCATTCCTATAATTCCAAAATAGTTTCCTTGCCTAGATGTATCAGGAGAAGATAGGCCTCTAAGTGCTAAAATAAATAGCACACCTGAAATTAAATAAAAAATTGCTGAAAGATTTGCTGATATCATTATTTTTTATCTTTTTTTTTTTTATACATTTGAAGCATTCTTTGAGTAACTAGAAAACCACCAAAAATGTTAACTGCTGCTAAAATTATTGCTATAAATCCAAAAATACTTGATTTGTTAAAAATATTTTCTGACCCCCCTGCCAAAGCAGCGATGATTGCACCCACTATAATTACTGATGAAATGGCGTTTGTCACTGACATTAAGGGAGTGTGTAAAGATGGAGTTACACTCCAAACTACGTAATATCCAATAAAAATAGATAAAATAAATATACTTAATCTAAATATAAAAGGATCTATTTCCATAATTAAATCTCCCTAATTAATGTTTTGCTTATAATTTCATCTTCTAAATTAACGTTAAAATCATTTTTTTCTCTGCTATATAAATTACGTATAAAACTAAACAAGTTTTTTGCGTAAAGACTAGATGCTGTGAGAGGCAGTCTATTCATAAGGTTCTTAACACCTATAATTTTTATTCCTTCAACTATATTGACTTTTCCTGCTTCAGAGAATACAGAGTTTCCTCCTTGTTCTGCAGCTAAATCATAAATTATTGAACCTGGTTTCATTAATTTCACTAATTCCTCTGTGAGAATCCTAGGAGCAGTCTTACCAGGAATTAATGCAGTGCATATGACAATATCATTTTTTTTTAGAGCATTACGCATCATCTCTGCTTGTTTTTTTTTGTATTCTTCAGTTGCTTCTTTCGCATATCCTCCTGAAGTTTCCATATCCTCTCCTACTTCCACTGATAAAAATTTACCACCTAAACTTTCTACCTGTTCTTTTGAAGCAGCTCTAACATCTGTAGCTGATACAATTGCGCCTAATCTTTTGGCGGTAGCAATTGCTTGAAGACCAGCCACTCCAGCTCCTATTACTAAAACTTTTGCGGCTGGAACAGTTCCGGCAGCTGTCATCATCATAGGTATGGCTTTTTCAAATTCAAAAATGGAGTCTACTACTGACCTGTATCCTGCTAAATTTGATTGTGAAGATAAAACATCCATTGACTGAGCTCTTGTGATACGGGGGAGTAATTCAAGTGAAAAAATTTTTATATTTTTTTTTATAATTTCATTTATCTCTTTTTTATTTTTTGATGGATTTAACATTCCTATTAAAATTGTTTTTTCTTTTAATTGACTAATTTCATTTTCAGTCGGACAATTTACTTTAATCAATAAATTTGACGTGTTTAGAATATCACTTGTAGAATTTTTAATTTCAGCTCCATATTGCTCATATTCTTTATCATCAATTCCAATATGAGTAGCATAATTTTTCTCTATATATATTTTTAGTCCCAAATTAATAATATTTTTAGTAGTTTCGGGAGTTAAAGAAACTCTTTTCTCAATTGATAAATCTTCTTTAATTGAACCAATTATCATATTATAAATCTTTTAAAGAAGCGTTAGTGCTAAAATTACGAGAATAGCAATCACCGCAGATGTTCCCCACAAAACAAATTTAGTGAATCCATTCCAGGTATTTTTATGTTCTTGATTATCCATTTTATTATCTATCCTATAGTTTAAGATTAATTTATTACCCTTGACGAGCTTTAAATCTTGGATTCTTTTTATTTATTACGTAAAGTTTACCTCTACGCTTGACTAACTTGGAGTTCAAGTCTCTTTTTTTTAGGGATTTTAATGAGCTTGCAATTTTCATAATAAATTTTAAAGCCTGGCAACGACCTACTCTTCCGTGCCTTAAGACAAAGTACCATCGGCGCTGAAGGACTTGACTTCCGAGTTCGGTATGGGATCGGGTATGGCCCCTTCGCAATAATTACCAGGCAAGAATTTATAGTATTTTTCTATTATTAAGTAAATAGAGAAATCTAGCATGATTGACTTGATTTTTGGTGGGCATGATAAGAATTGAACTTATGACCTCTACGATGTCAACGTAGCGTTCTACCACTGAACTACATGCCCTGAAAGAAAATAATTATAGCATTTTATTTTTAAACAAATTATTCAAATAGTCTCGGTCTCGTTTAGTGTCCACACATTCCCAAAAACCCTTGTGTTTAAAAGCATTTAATTGGTTAATTTGTGCCATTTTTTCTAAAGGTTCTTTTTCAAGAATTGTGCTGTTGCTTTTTAGATATTTAAGAAAAGTTTTATTAACTACAAAAAAACCTCCGTTAATCCAAACATTTTTAATTTTTTTCTTTTCTTCAAAACTAATAACTTGATTTCCTCGGGTTTTAATTTCCCCAAATCTTGATGTTAAATTTACTGCCGTAACCGTAATAATTTTTTTATTTTTCTTATGAAATTTTTCAAGTTTTTTGATATTCACATTAGAAAGTCCATCACCGTAGGTTAAAAAGAATTCATTTGAAGGTATTAAATGACCTATCTGTTTCACTCTTCCACCAGTCATTGTTTTAATGCCAGTTTTAACTAAAGTAATTTTACATTTTTTATTAGAAATTTTTTTTTCAATTACTATAATTTTTTTTTTCAGATCATTTTTTTTCTTACTAAAAAACTGTATAATTTTTTCTCCTTTATAACCAATTGGAATAATAAAATTTTTGACATTATATTTTAAATATAATTCTATTATGTAAATTAATAATGGTTTTTTTTTAATTGTAATTAATGGCTTGGGTTTGAGTTTTGTTAAATTTTCTAATCTTGAACCGTACCCGCCGGCTAAAATTACTGCATATTTTTTTTGATCTAGCATTAAAAAAAGTTATACGAAATCAGTCATTATACTTTAAAATCTCTCTTTTAATTCCGTTGATACTTAAAAAAGTTTTATTTGTTTTTGAATTATAGCAAAAATCATCTTTGACTTTTTTAAATTTTTTAAATTTATTTTTATATTTTTTTAAAAAATTTTTATCATGAGAAGGTAAAATTGCATAAAATTCTCCTATGTCGTAAGTGTTATAACTGTCACTACTCGTAATCATTTCTTCATGAAGTTTTTCACCTCTTTTTATTCCTGTATAAATTTTTTTATTTTTTTTATCAATAGACGTGGCAAGATCTATAATTCTGAAAGACGGAATTTTTGGAACAAAAATTTCACCTCCAATAGAATTTTTTAATGACCACAGTGCTGTTCCTACTGCCTGACTTAATCTTAAATTAAATCTAGTCATTCTTTTATCTGTAATCTCAAATGGTTTTTTTTCTTTAAGTCTTTTATTAAAAACATGCAATACAGAACCTCTTGAACCTAAAACATTTCCATACCTCATAACTGAAAATGATAAATTTCTTTTTCCAACATAGTTATTTGCTGCTATAAATAATTTATCGCTACATAATTTAGTTGCTCCATACAAATTAATCGGCGCTGCAGCTTTATCTGATGAAAGAGCTATTACTTTTTTAACTTTTTGATCTAAACAGGCATCAATAAGATTTTGTGCTCCGATAACATTCGTTTGAATAAATTCATTTGGATTAGTCTCTGCAGCAACTACTTGCTTTAATGCAGCTGCATGGATTACAAAATCAATATCTTCTAGAGCTCTTTTTAATCTAGATTTATCTCTTATGTCTCCTAAATAATATCTCAAAAATTTATATTTTTTTTGAGAGAACTTCGTGGACATATCAAATTGTTTTAATTCATCTCTACTAAAAATTACCAGTCTTTTTATTTTTGGAAATTGCCTAATTATCGTTTTTACTAACATTTGACCAAAGCTGCCTGTTCCACCTGTTATTAATAGCGATTTATTATTTAACATTATTTTCCTTTCTTCTTATTTTAATTACTTGATTGCAGTGTTTTTGCAAACTTAAATCGTGTGAAATTACAATTATAATTTTATCCTTCTCTTTTTTAAGGTAATTAAAGATCTTATTTTCAATCTTCTTATCAAGGGCGTTGGTTGCTTCATCTAAAATTATAATCTTTTTATTAGAGTAAAAAGCTCTTGCTAAAGCTATTCTTTGTCTTTCGCCACCAGATATTTTGACAGCCTTTTCTCCAATCAATGTTTTTAGACCCCTTTTTTTACTTAAAACAAATTTTGATAATTGTGAATTTTTTATACTTTGATTTAATTTTTTATAATCAGTTTTTTGTTTTTCCTCGCCAAAAGTAATATTGTTCTGAATTGTGTCATTTATTAACGCAATGTTTTGTGCAACATAGGCAATGTTATTTATCCAAAAGTTAGGAATTTTATAATATTTTTTTTTATTTATTAAAAAAAATCCTCCATTAGGTTCGATTAATCCAGTTATAATATCTAATAGTGTAGTTTTACCAGATCCTGTTTTTCCTGTTATCAGGGAAAGTGTATTTTTTTTAAATTTAACGTTTAAATTATTTAAAATTTTTATTTTTGATCCAGGATATTTAAAGTTTATTTTATGAGCAGAAAAATCTGAAAACATAATGTCATTTTGTTTCATTTCCTCCGAGGGCTTTTTTAAAAGAAAAGGTTTGCTCTCTCTAATTTCTTTTTTTAAATTTTTTAATATTGGATTACAAAAATTCAATTTTTGATAGCTTTTAGCAAGTCTAAATATTGATGGTAGAAGTCTAAAAGCTGAAGCTGACAAAACTCCAAGTTTAATAATTAAAATATCATAATCTTTAAAATCTTTAGTAAAAAAATAAACTACTACTAAAACAATAGAAATAGCCACTAATTCAATTACAAATCTTGGTACGTTTATAAAAAACTCATTTAAGTGTGCATACTTCGCTCTTAAAAAATTATTTTTCTCAAATGAAGAGTAAAAAAAATTTTCTTTTTTTTTTATTTTTATATCTTTAATAGCTTCAAAACTCTGTATTATCACATTTAAAAAATTGTTCTCATGAGTATTTACTTCGGTTCCAAACCTGTAATTTAAATTTCTTACTGAGTAAAAAATTATTGACATCATTAAAAGCATCAAAATTACTATTAAAGAAAAAATTTTGAAGTCCAAAATCATTAAGAATACAGATAATCCAATAAATACAACAAGCTCATTTATTAAAATCACTAAATTCATTAGTGCGTGCCTAAAAATATTTATTGCACCAGTTGTATTATAAACTAATTTTGAATTTTTTTTATTCAATAAATAAATATATTTTGAATTTAAATAATTTTGAAATATATCGTCAGCAATTCTTTTACCAGATTTATTATAGAACATTGTATCCAGCCAAGTAAAAATTATTAAAAAAATATTTTTTAAAAAAAATATTATTCCTAGAACAAGCAAACTAAAAAGAATTAAATTTTCACTTTGTATATTAAAATTTGTTAAATTAAATATTTCATAAAAATACGAAAGATTTCCAGATAACATAACTGAGAAAAAAGGGATTATACTTCCTATGCTTAACACTTCTAAAAAAGTTGAGATCAGTGTTAAAAAAAAAAGTATAAATAGAAAATTTTTTTCTTTTTTGTTGAGAAAATTGTAAACCAAGAATAGTTGTCTCATAAGTTTTTAATTTTTCCTAAAATTTAATCTTGGTTATAGTTTAATTTCTAAAATTTATCTTGTTAATTTAGCTGCTAATTTTGTTATATTTTTGTCTTTAGATAATATTTTTTTTACTATTTTTACAGACTTTTCTGGCTCACTTTGAAAAGCCAGTCTATATAAATCCATCCAATTTTTATTATTTTTTGCCCTTACTTTTTCAATTTGTTTGATTATTTTTAAATGTGATTTTGTTTTATTTTTTTTTGATGTCATTTTTGTAATAACTCATTATAATCACAAAAAATTTAATGTCAAAACCTGATAAAAATAACTTAACCTTTAAGTACCCAATGATTAAATGGGCGAAAGATCTTTTCCCTCTATGTCGATCACTTACAGGAGAAGGAACTAGATCAACACTTTCTTACTTTAAAAAATTAAATAAAGAATTTAAGGTTATTAAATTTAAAAGTGGAACAAAAGTTTTTGACTGGAAAATACCAAATGAATGGATTATCAATGATGCTTACATTCAACACAAATCTAAAAAAAAATTTGCTGAGTTTAAAAAAACTAATCTGCATGTAGTTGGTTATTCTTATCCAATTAATAAAAAAATGACAAAAAAAAAATTATTAAAAAATATTTATACTCAAAAATCTCAACCTAATTCTATTCCATATGTAACGAGTTATTACAAAAAGAGATGGGGATTTTGTTTGTCTGAAAAACAAAAAAAATTGCTGCCTAAAGGTGAATATAAAGTTTTTATTGATAGTAAATTCAAAAAAGGTTCTCTAGATATGATGCATGCTGTAATTAAAGGTAAATCAAAAAAAGAAATCTTGTTTACAAGTTATGTATGTCACCCATCTATGGCGAACAACGAATTATCTGGACCAGTTTTATTAAATGCTTTAATGAAATATGTGAAAAAAAAATATAATCACCGAAAATATAGCTATAGATTTGTCCTGCACCCTGAAACAATTGGGTCAATAGCATATCTCTCAAAATTTAAGAACGTTTTAAAAAAAAATACAATTTGTGGTTTTAATTTAACTTGCGTTGGAGATGAGAGAGCTTATAGCATCGTAAAAAGTCCAAGCGAAAATACATTAGCTGATCAAGCTTTAAAAGCAGCACTATTAGACAAAAAAAATTTAAAAATATATTCTTTTTTAAGTAGAGGTAGTGACGAAAGACAGTACTGTTCTCCTGGAGTCAATCTCCCATATTGCTCATTTTCAAAATCAAAAGAATTCCCTGAGTATCATACAAATAAAGATAATTTTAATGTTGTAACTCAAAAAGGGCTTTTAGAATCTTTTGATGTTATGAAAAATATCATTGATGCATTTGAATTAGAACTATACCCAAGAACAAAAATAATTTGTGAGCCGAACCTAGGGAAAAGAAAACTTTATCCTACCATATCAAGAAAAGGAATTTATAATAATAAAATCAAATTAAGATCGAATCTTATTGCTTATGCGAACGGTACTAATTCAATTTTTAAAATTTCTAATTTATCAAAAACTAATTTAAAAGAAACTTGCAATGAATATAAGTTACTTAAATCAGAAAAAATATTAAAATAAGCATGAACATTGCAGAGCTAATTAATTTTTAATTAGATATGATTATTAAAGAATTAAAAAAACTCAATATAATTCTAGACAATTTGAATATCAAAAAAGGTGAAAATATTTACCTTGGTATAGATTTTATGAAACTAAGTTCAACTTTTAAACTCCATAAGTATAATAATGAAAAAATTGCAAATTCTATATTAGAGTTAATTCTTAAAAAGATTGGAAAAAAAGGTAACTTAACTATTCCTGTTTTTAATTTTGATACGGTAAAAACTGGTTTCTTTAATATGCAAAAAACTTCCGGACAAAGTGGTGTTTTTGGAAATTTACTTTTAAAAAAACATTACAAAAAAAGATCGAAACACCCTCTTTATTCATTTCTATTTTTTGGAAGAAAAAATAAAGAATTCAGAAAAAAAGAATATCAAAATGCTGTTGGCTCAAACTCACACTGGAATGATTTTATTAAAAACAATTTTAAAATTTTAACAATTGGTTTTCACTACAATAGATCTCTAACTATTACTCATTATTTTGAGAATAAAATTGGTGTTAATTATAGATATAATAAAAATTTTATTGTCAAATCTGTAGATATTAATAAAAAAATTAAAAAAAAGATTTATTCATTTTATGCAAGAAAAACAAAAATTTGTAGATTTTCTGCGATTACACTTGACTGTGAAAAAAGATTATCTAAAAAGAAAATAAGTAAATTTTATAGATATAAAAAATTAATCTCTTTTAAACTTAATATAAAAAAAGCAAGTAAAGAAATTTTAAATAATTTTAAAAAATCAATATCTTATGTTCCGATCAGAAATAAAAGCAGCAAAGTTCTTGATAGCAAAAATATGTTAAAAATTGAGGAATTTTACTTAAAAAAAAATAATTAAGAAATTTTAATTATAACTCTACCATTAATTTTATTATTTTTTTTTAGAACTTTCTTTATATCTTTAAAATTATATTCTTTAAATATCTTACTTAAATTGTCTGACTTGCAAAGTTGAAAAATTTTTTCTATAACTTTTTTTCTTTCCATATTAGTCGAGGTCTCTGCATTTATTCCAATTAATTTAATCCCTCTTAAGATAAAGGGAAGTAAGTTAATTTCAGCTACATTTCCATCAACATTTCCTATCAAAATATACGTTCCATTATTTTCTAATTCTTTTGATCCTACAGAAATAACATTTTTACCTACGTTATCTATAATTGCAGAATATCTGATTTTAAGTAAAGGAAGATTTTTTTGTTTTTCAAAATAACTATGATCAATAATATGACTTGCTCCTATTTTTTTTAAAAAATTATAATTTTTTTTACTTCTTGTTGATGAGATTGTTTTAAAACCAAGTTTAGATAAAAGATAAACAGCAATTGAACCTACCCCTCCTGTTCCTCCTGTTATTAAAATTGGTCTTGCTTTTTTTTTCAAACCGTTTTCAATTAATTTGTTAATAGCTAAAATCGCAGAAAAACCTGCTGTTCCAAATATTATTATTTTCTTTTCAGAAATATTTTTTGGTATTTTACATGCCCAGCTTGATGGAATTTTTAAATACTCAGCGAAACTACCGCTTCTCTCCACTCCCAAAGGTTTTGCTACTACTACTACTTTATCATTCTTTTTAAATTTATTTGATTTAGATTCTAAAACTTTGCCTGTTGCATCAATTCCTGCAACGTGAGGGTATTTTCTGATAAGACCGGGATTTCCTTGACTCATTAATATATCTTTATAATTTATTGAGGAATATGAAACTTTTATCAAAATTTCATCTTTGTTCAAATTATCAATAGTTTTTTTACCAAATTGTATCTTAATTTTTTTTCTTTTTTTTTCTAAATATAGAGCCTTACAATTAATTTTTTTTTTCATTTTATTTTTCATAAATTATTTTAATAAAAAAGATTTATTTGGATTTATAAATGTAAAAGAACCGTCAGAAATTTTCTTTTTATTCAAAAAAAATATAGATGCCTTGACTGCTATCATCCCTTTTTTATTTTGAACTATTTTACTTTTTATTGTCAATTTTCCTGTACCACTTATCTTTCCATAAAAATTAGATAAAGTTTTAGTTATTAATATTGGATTTTTTGAATTTTTTTCTAAAATATAGATAAGTAACACACTTGCTTGAAGCATTGCCTCAATTTGCAAGCTACCAGGAAAAATAGGATTTTTAATAAAATGACTTTTGTAAATCCAGTCTTTTTTTAATTTTTTAATCGCTACTATTGATTTTTTTTTTTTGAGCACTGAAGCATGATCTATCATTAAAAATTGTTTAGAAATTTTTAGTATTTTTTCTAGTTGATTTTTTTTTATGATTTTATTCATTTACTCTCCAATAATTCTTGATAAAGTTTGTATGATGTCATAACCGTCCCATATTGGCGACATGTCAAAAGCCCTTCCAAACGGAACAATTCTATCTATGCCAACGGGATTATTTTTTAATATAAATGCTTTAATTTCATTTTTTTCAAAACCAAAATAGGTTAATGTTTGATATCTATTAGTAATAATATTTTTTAAACCTTTTAAGCCTGAAATGTCTGCTTCAATAAAAGTTCCAAAATGACATTGTAAATCCTCGATTTCTTTCGAAAGTTTTTTTGTTTTAAGTTTAATAATTTGAATATTTTTTTTATCTGATACAAGCTCAAGTTTGGATTTAATTATCAAGTCTTGAACAGAAAAAATTTTTTTATTTGTAACAGCAACATCATTTAAATATTTTTTTTTAGTAATCTCATTCAAAAGAGTCCAAAATTTATTCTTAATTTGTAAATTTTTTTTTCCAATCCAAAATAAAGCTTGGGGCGACGAACAACCTTGCTGATCCATTATATACGTATCGTTATAAAATTTGTTTACTAGTAATTTAAGCTCTTCATTTACTAATTGAGAAGCTTTTTTTGTATTAATAATTGATATTGAATATCTATTTGCAAAATATAAATCCAAGCACCTGGGGTTAGTGTGGTGTTTCTTAAATTCACTTATAGTTTTGTCTCCCCCCCAAATCAATCTTGCATTTGCAAGTTTTGATAAATCTTCAGTTACATTATCTGTTTTTTTATATTTAATAAAACATATTTTGTTTTTAATATTTTTAAAATTTTTACTTTCTAAAATTTTTTTTATCAAATTATTTAATAAATTCACTTGGAGAAAATTTCTTTCCGGCAACCTAACGATGTTATTATTTCCAGATAATAATCCAAAAGCAAACGAGTAAGCATAATTCATTGGTACGTTAGAAGGGCATATGTGCAAAACGGTTCCTTTGCCAACGACTAACTCTTTTTTTGAATAATTTTGTTTTAATTTTAATAAATTTGATTTTCTGCACCAAAAACTAAAACTTACAAGGTCAGGAAATTTTTTAGCTTTAGAATTTTTAGCAATTTTTTTTGATAGTGAATTTAAAAAATTTATAACTTCACTATTAAAAATTCCTATAGGCCCTTTCTTAAAGTCTAGATTTCCAATTACAAAATTAATTTTACTTTTTTTTTTAATGTACATCACTACAGCCTCTTAATTCAGTACCTTTGACTCTACCAACTACACTAAAATATTTTCCTAGTCTTCCACATTTACAATTATCTTCCCCTTCAATAACTCCAATATCCTCTGTTAAAATATTGTGGCCAGGGTAACTTATAGGCAGAAGTGAAAAAACTTGGATAAGCCCAACTTTTTTTGTTTTACATAATTCTAAATTTTTATCTCTAATTAATATTTCTGAGAAAATTGACGAATGTAAAAAACCATTTTCACATTCTAAAAAGATAGATCCTGTTTGCTCTATCATTCCATAATAATTATGAATTTTTTTAACTCCAATATACTCTCTTATTCTATTATAAAATAATTCTTTCGGAATGGAGTCATCTTTCATTTTTTTCCATCCTCCTCCATGAATTATTATACCTTTGTTTTTTTTTAATTTAATTTTTTTGTGGATTAATTTTTTTACTAAATGTAACCATACAAAACTAGTAAAGCCAAAAATAATAAAAGGTTCGTTTGGATTTTTGTCTATAAAATTTACTAATTTATCAATTCTTAAATTATAATCTTTATCCATTAAAAAAAAGGAATTATTCGCCTGTCTTGAAAAACCTCTAATTGCTGCTCCTCTTGCTGTTAAACTGTCTGAGCCGCTGATAGATTTTTGAGTATCAACAAAAAAAATTGTTTTAATTTTCTTCTTTAAAAAGTTATTCAATATTATTTCTAAAGCTCTAGATTGCAACAAAGAAGTTTTCCGATCAATGTTAATTTTTGAAAGATTTGATTTACTAGTGCCAGAAGATGTGAATGTTTTAGTTGATTGATTTTTATTTGCAGAAGTTAAATTATAATTTTTGAAAATACCGCTATGCACATAAGGTAAATCCAATAAATTTTTTGTTTTTTTTAAGTCTCTAAACAAACTTTGGGTTAATTTTTTATATGGTACACAGTTTTTTAAATGAAAAATAGTTAATTTTTTTTGATGATTTAAAAACCATTTAGTCTTAATATTTTTTTTTATTGAAAAAGGTTTTATTGAAAATATTTCTTTATAATTGATCATCTATAGTACTTTAAATTAGCAAAATCTATTTTACCCGAATTATTTCTGGGTATCTTGAAAATATGTTTTAATTTAAATGTTGATTCATGCATTCCAGTTTCTTTGACTAATGTTTTTAAAATATTTGATTTTTTATTTTTTAAGGTGTAAAAAATTGTAATTATATTATTGTAATTCATACAAGCAACTTCATATCCAATCTTCATTAGTTTTTTTTCCAAATCATCTAAACTAACTCTGAGTCCATAAACTTTAGCTATTCTAGATTTTCTTCCATGAATATAAAAAAAATTATCTTTATCAAAATAACCTAGGTCTCCAGTTTTTAAAACCTCTTTATTTTCGTCGGGTTTGTTCAAATCTTTCACATTTTCACAATAACCCATACAAACGTTTTTTCCTTTTATTACTATTTCTCCTATTTTGCCAGGCTTGTAAATTTTTTTATTTTTTTCATCCTCTAACCAGATTTTTACTGATTTTATATTTTTTCCTATACTTCCAATTTTTTTAAATGCATATTTCCAGTCAAGGAAAGATATTCTAGGTGATGCTTCTGTTTGACCATACATAGATATAAATTTTATTTTTTTTAATTTACAAAACTTAATTATTTTTAAATTTAAAGTTTTATCAAGCTTTCCACCTGCTTGTGTTAAAGTTTTTAAAGAAGGCAAGTATAAGTTTTTTAACCCATATTTTAAAAAAATTTGATACATATAAGGTACGCCACTTAATGAAGTGATTTTATTTTTTTTATAATTTTGCCAGAAAGATTTTTGCATTATTGACTGATTATTTAAGTAAATAGAGGCGCCTTTTTCAAGATGAGTATTTACAATTGAAAGACCATAACTGTAAGTAATAGGCATAATACAAATAGCCCTATCAGATGATTTAATTTTTAAATAATCTATAATTGAGTCTGAATTACTTTTTAGGTTTTTTCTTGAAAGCCTTACATATTTTAGTGACCCAGTAGTGCCTGAAGTTGGTAATAATAAGCATAAATTTTTATTTGTAAATATTTTAATTTTTTTTAAATTCTTATTCACACAATAACTAAAATAGTTTTCAATATATAAAAAATTTTTATTTAATTTATTTTTTTTAAAAAATTCTGAAGGACAAATTAAATAGGGTGATTTGTAATTCTTTATAATTGCTAAAATTTTTTCTTTTGAAGTTTTAGAATCAATGAGTAATATGACGTTATTATTTCTCATTAAACTTATATAAAATATAACCGATAAGATTGAGTTATCTGAAACAAGAACAACAAAAGATCCAGCGGGCACAATTTTTTTTAATTTTAAAGCCTCTGAAATCAAATCATTATAAGTAAATTTTCCAAATTTGTCGCAAATTAAAGCTGTTTTATTTTTATGGTCTTTAAAATTTCTAAAAAGCATGAATATTAAAATTTACCTAAACTTTTCAACAATTTTTTTTGCAATTTTTTTTGCAGATAAATTATGATAGTTTAATAAGTAATTATAAGTACCTGTAGGCCCGAACCTATTTGAAAGATTAAGATTTAATATATTTTTTTTTAAATTATTTTTAGCTATTATTTCAAAAATAGAAGAACTTAAGCCTCCAACTGAAGAATGCTCTTCTATAATTATTATATTTTTAAATCTTTTAATTAACATAAGAATTTTTTTATTTAATGGTTTAATTGTATGTATATTTATAAGTTGAACAGATATATTTTTTTTCTTTAAAATATCTAAAGCATTTAAAGCTTGTGCTGAAACAGAGCCAGTAGATAAAATCAACATATCTTTTCCTTTTGAGATAGTTGTCGGATTACCAAATTTATAATCATAATTTTTTTTATAAAGATATGGACTTCCTGGAACACCAGTTAGACGAATATAACTAGGGCCACGTTTTTTAAAAGAATAATCAAATAAAATTTTTCCAAGCTCTGCGGGATCAGCAGGTGATGAAATATTTAAATTTGGCACTGTTTTCATGATTGCAATATCTTCTAAACCGAAATGGCTATTGCCTAGATAGGCCATTGAAACACCACTACCTAGAGCCACCAAATTGACAGGATGTTCCATGTATCCTAAGTTCATACGAATTTGTTCACTTGCTCTCATAGATAAAAAAGGAGCGAAAGAGGTTGCAAATACCTTGTATCCTTCTTTTGCTAGTCCTGCGGCAACACCAATTAGATTTTGTTCGCTAATTCCGACAGAAAGATATTTTTCTGGAAACATTTTTTTAAATCTATCTAAACCCGAAGATCTTCCTAAATCAGCTGATAAAACCATTAGTTTTTTATTTTTTTTGGCAATTTCAATCATAAATTGACCAAACATAGCTCTTGGCCCCATTTTGGACCACTGTCTTGACAAATCATTGTTAAACTTAAACATTTTATAAATTTTTTACTGCTTGTTCGTAAAGATTTTTTGTTAATCTTCCGTGATGCCAGTCATTGTTATTCTCCATGAACTTGACACCTTTACCTTTAATAGTTTTAGCAATTATTGCTGTTGGCTGATTGGTTTTTTTTGAACATAAACATTTGTAAATATCTTTTAGATTATGTCCGTCACAAACTAACGTTTTCCAACCAAATCCTTCCCATTTTTTTTTAATATCTTTTAGGCTCATTTTAGGACCAATATTCCCATCATTTTGAAATCCATTACAATCAACTATAACTGTTAGGTTTGTCAAATTTGACTCAGTTGCAGATATTGCTGCCTCCCATACTGCTCCCTCATAACATTCGCCGTCTCCTAAAACTACATATATAGATCCTTTTTTAGAAATTTTTTTATAGGCAATAGATATTCCAATTCCATAAGAAAGACCTTGTCCTAAACTTCCATTCGAAGATTCAATTCCAAGTTTTTCATTCATAATAGGGTGAGCTATAAAATCACTTCCATTACTTTGAAATGTTTCTAGTTGCTCCTTTTTTATAAAATTTGCACAATGTAGAGCACTTAATAAAGCTAGGAATCCATGTCCTTTACTCAAAATAAATCTATCGCGTGGTCGTTTTATATTAATATCTAAAATATCTCCATAAAGAACAGCCATTATATCTACTATTGATAAGGCACCACCTATATGCGAGGGTTCTCCACACTTGAAACTAGTTTCAAGTATAGCCTTTCTCATTCTTTTGGAAAATATCTTAATTTTTTCAAATTTATTTTTCATTTCAAAATATAGTTCCGCCGTCAATTTTAATTGTTTGGCCGTTTATATGACTTGCTTTATCAGAACATAAATAAGTTATTAAATCTGCAACTTCTTCGGCTGTTCCTATTTTTTGATTAAAAGAATTATTTTTAATTTTTTGAATAATTTTTTTATCCATTTTCTCTAACATTTTAGTTTTAATAATACCAGGTGCGACTGAATTAACTCGAATTTTATATGATCCAAATTCATTTGCCATTATTTTAGATGCAAACATTAAAGCAGATTTACTAGTCCCGTAAGCTAAATTTCCTCTCTCAGGAGTTAAACCAGAAATAGAGCCAACATTAATAATTGAAGAATTTTTAGATTTTTTTAAAAATTTTAAAAGATGTTGTGTAATTCTTATTTGAGAAAAGAAATTAATATCAAAAATATTTTTGATTAATTTTATTGGTGTCATTTCTGTAATTGAACCACTGGCTTTTCCAGCGCAGTTAATCAAAATATTAATAGATTTTTTTTTTTTATATAAATACTCTATTTTTTTTTTTACTTGGCTTTCGTTTGTAATATCAAACTCAATAATATCTATAATATTTTTTTTATATCTCTTGGCAAAATTTATAAATTTTTTATCTTTTTTTCTTACTGCGCAAATAATCTTTGCATTATTTTTAGCTAATGATTTAACGATTGCTTTTCCAATACCTCCATTTGATCCGGTTACAAAAGCAATTTTTTTAGATAGCATAAAATAATATATTATATATTTTTGAAATTAATTCTATGTTGATTATTAAGCTTTTTATGTATTAGTTTTCCAATTTTATTTTCATTTTTAAATTTTAGCTTGTTATCAATAATTTTTAGTCTTTTTTTTACCTTTTTTGATGTAAAATAAGCTTCTAACAAATCCAATTCAATTATTTTTTCAAAATCAATTAATTCATTTGAATTCTCTTTTTGTTTCTTATTAGAAGAATTAATCTTATTAATTAATCTTATAATCTTATTTTTTTTTGAAGGTAAAATTTTTTGTGTAAATTTTTTAATATTTACCGAAGATGAAAATTTAGGCATTTTTTCAGCTTTAGACTCTGGAATTAATTCATCTAATAAAAATTTAAATTTTTTTATATTTAATTTTTTTTTCATAGGAATATTTTATTTAAATAGATGTGATTTATTTTTAATGTTATCAGATATCTTTAATGCCAAAGCAATTATAGTGGCAACAGGATTAACTGCTGAGGATGTAGTAAACACACTGCTGTCTAAAATAACTAAATTTTTAATGTCATGTGATTGGCCATATTTATTTACTACTGAAGTTTTTCTATTCAATCCCATTTTCGCAGTCCCCATTATATGCCAGCCAGTGTGTTTCACTGGACCGAATGCTTTTATATTACTTGCTTGTGCTTTTTGCATTAACATCTTTCCTTTTTTCAATCCATCCGAAAGCATGCGTTTTGAGTTTGCACTTAATTGATAATTTATTTTAACACCAGGAATTCCGTTAGAGTCCCTAGAATTTTTATCCAAAGAAATATAATTCTGCTTTTCAGGTAGGTCTTCACAAATAATACCTAAAGATATTTTGTGTCCATAATTTTTAAAGAAATTATCATGAAATTTTTTTCCAAAATTTAATTCTTTAAATTTTTTTAAAGAAAAAGCTGTTTCTAATGGTGCCGCTCCTCTTAAAACTTGAATAGTATATCCTCTTTTAAAATTATTTTTCAAACTAGTTTTGTAAAACTGGTGACTGTAAATACAACAGCCACTAGGACCACGATTTGAAGATAAAAAATTTTTAAACTTACCTTCGACAAACCCTAGGGGATGTAACATTAAGTTTTTTCCAACCAATCCTGAGCTATTTGCTAAACCATTTGGATAAGATTTGTTAGATGAATTTAATAATAATCTTGGTGTTCCTATACCGCTACATGCTAGAATTATTAATGATGCTTCTTGAAATCTTTCTTTATTTTTTTCATCAAAGTACATAACTCCCGTAGCTTTACCTAGTTTATTTAATTTAATTTTTGCGACTCTGTGATTAGGAAATAACTTAACTCCGTTTTTTATTGCTAATGGCCAATAAGAATTACTTGCGGTTGTTATGGAATCTTTATGTCTTTTTTTTATTTTTGAGGTATTTACTCCACTGTAAGATGGCCACCAATGCCATTTTAATTTATTAAAAGCTTTTGCCATTACTTCTCCAGCAAAATCTAATTTCACCGGGGGAGATAATTTTTTAATTTCCGGATATGCAGGATCACCTACTAACCCTGCAACTGACATCATTTCTTCATTTAACTCGTAGTATTTTTTTAAGTCTTTATATTTTAATGGCCAATCGCTTCCTACTCCATCTAATGAATTTGTTTTAAAATCAGAGGAATGAAACCTAGGAATGTGAGCAGAATATAGTATGGTTGAACCCCCAACTGCATTAAAATTCGATATAGAAATTTGGGATTTTTTGTCATTGATTGGATAATCGCTTATTAATTTTCTTATATTAGGATTAACATTAAACTTTGAAAGTTTTAAACTTTCATAATTTTCAGATTTTTCATCAAATTCTTTTTTGCTAAGAATTGGTCCTTGCTCAAAGCATGCAATATTTAAATTAGTTTTACTTAAACTCCAGGCCGCGGCTGCACCTGCAGGTCCTGCCCCTACTATCAAAATATCTAATTTTTTATTTTTCATTAAATAATTAAGAACTGGTAAATATTGTTTAAAGTATTATTTTGGCAAATATTTTTTTAATATATCAGGAAATGTAATGGTCATCTCAGCTTCACAGGCTAATGTTCCATTCGTGTAACCTAGGCCAGTTCCTTTACATATTCCTCTTTTCCAAGAATTTACCTTTGTTTTAATAATTAATTTGTCTCCTGGTTTTATTTCTTTTTTGAATTTTACCTCATGCGAGATGGCATGTGTGATCTTACCTTTGTTGCCTGGTAGTGTAGTTAATGCAACAGTTAACATTTGTGCTAAGGCCTCTAATTGCAATACACCTGGAACATTTGGGTTTCCAGGAAAATGTATAGGGAAAAACCACTCATTATTTGAAAAATTTTTATATCCCTCAGCGTAAAGACCTGGTTTGACCTTAGTAACAAAATCTATCATCAAAAAAGGATATCTATTTGGTTGGTATTTAAGAAGCTCTGTACTGTCTAGGCTAAATTCTTTCAAATTTTTCCTTTTCATAAAAAACTTTTACCTTTCAAATTTTAACTTTATATTTTTTTAGGATTTTTTTCCCTGTATTGAAAGAACTAAAATCAATTATATCATCCATCTCAAAGGTGATTTTAAAAGCGTCTTCTAACTTAGCTATCATACTCATATGTCCAACTGAATCCCATTGCGGAATTGAGTTGTATTTTACGTCTTTTTTAAGTTTTGAACTATTTAATTTGAAGCTTTTAATAAATACTTGCTCGTATTTTTTTTTATTATCCATATCAAGTTAAATCTATATATTTCTGAAGCTTTAAAATCAATTAACAATAGAAAAGTTTATTAATATCTTTTTAAAAATTTTTTTCAGTGCATAAATCAAGCCAATTGAGCTATTAGTACTGGTCAGCTTCACGTTTTACAACGCTTCCACACCCAGCCTATCAACGTAGTGGTCTACTACGGCTCTATAGGAAGAACTAGTTTTAAGGTGAGTTTCCCGCTTAGATGCTTTCAGCAGTTATCTCGTCCATACTTAGCTACCCGGCACTGCAGCTGGC